>Ga0364915_10155_pt1 | contig 28049 bp, 27 predicted proteins | sample ExccelJu500001D4_3_FD_206958 | JGI IMG/M metagenome (GOLD analysis project Ga0364915, IMG submission 206958) | Enriched cells from Trout Bog Lake Hypolimnion, Wisconsin, USA - BchlTB.June25.5000.01.D4 | ecosystem: Environmental > Aquatic > Freshwater > Lake > Hypolimnion/Profundal zone | place... | reverse complement strand
TTTACTTTGTGCTGGTCGCTCTGTTGAGGGTAGCGAATAATACCAAGGACTGTTGGAGTGCGGCAGTTAGTTGTTTGTGGACGAGTGAATGGAATTCCTTTTATACGGCATACAGCAGCATCAGCAAATAATCTTGCTTCCATAAACTGGGAGCTAAAACCAAATTTGTCTGACATAGCTATTTCTACTGGATTCTTGAATCGTTTGGCAATCTCGACAAAAAATTCTTTGTGTTCAGGCAACATAGGTTGACTGTCAAAATTGCCCTGCAGTAATTGTTCAAAATGGATGCGTGATACTGGATTATTCCAACCACCCCCGCATAAAGCAAAACAGACGGGCATGAGCACATCAGGTGGAATCCACCTTAACGAGTAGCAAAAAATATAAGCTGAGAAATATTCACAAGTTCTCAATTTGTCTTCAAATGAGATTGCGCTCGTTACTGCAGACTTTTGATCAAGCAACTCAGGTAACAATCGATACCATTGTGGATCAGATGATTTGGGTGGAGGCATAAGCAAGAAATTGTCGTCTGATGCAGTAACAGCCCCTTTATCAAAAAGTAGGCGCAATAGATCAATATTTATTCTTCCACTGGAGCCAACCGCCCCATTGAGGTCGCAACCAGTATGGCGAACCTTTTGCATAAGCTTATCTGGATATTCGTTAAAAGGGCCGGCGTCCCAACCAAGAGTGACCATATTGCCGTCAGACTGCTGTGATATTACACTGATATTGCCAGAATTGCCGGCATTGCAAAAGGCGATCGGAAATTTGCCGCTTTTTTTTAATTGAATTGCTAGATGTTCATGATGTACCGGCGCTAGTGGTGCAGCTTCGCCAGCATTCATAAGATCATCAGATCTGAAATCAAATACAACTGGAATATTGGTTTCATTAGCTAACAATTGCCCATCACCTATTTGCACGGTATAGGATATGTCTGCGGAAATAGAAGGTGGTTGGTGGGCACATGTTTGCCCATGGAAGCCGATTAAATCGATGGCTGTTTTAGATCCATTTTTTTGTTGCCAGTGTTTGATGAGTTTTTTTACCGCCTCAGCAACATAAAGTGTATAATTGGTTATCAATTTATCAATAGATTGCAAATTCGAATCTAAATTGCCAGATCGTTGTTGATAAACATGGCCAGCTTTTTTCATATCGGCGGAGCATTCAATTACTGCATTTCTAAAAATACGTAAAGCTTCGGCTAATTTTATCGGCATAGGCTCACTCAGAGCGTCTAGATCTTCTATGGATCCATCCGAGCCGAATTTAGTCAATATAACATCAGCAGCATCAAGTGAATTGCCAGTATTAACGCCTATGCACAATATATAATCAGTCAAACTTCTTTCAGTCTTTCCGGTAATGGTGACGGAGTTTGAGGTTCAAGTTGAGAAACGGCAATGATATTATATATGGTATCACGTTCAACTGCTGTCTGTCCTGTCTCGGCAATTAAAGATTCCATTTTTTCTTTAGCTAACTGTAAAGGTGTCTTGGCGCCGGCGGCATGGGTTATTTTTTCTTCTCCGATAGTGCCGTCAAGATCATCGGCACCAAAAGACAGCCCCAACTGGGCCAACTTTTCGCCTAGCTGAATCCAATAAGCTTTGATGTGAGGAAAATTATCAAGCAGCAGGCGTGAAATAGCGATGTCCTTAAGCAAATCAGCTGGCGCCGGCTCTTTGACTTCGCCGGCCAAACCGGTGCCTTCGTAATAACATTTAAGCGGTATGAAGCACATAAACCCGCCCGACTTGTCCTGCTGCTCGCGCAAAAGCAACATATGATCCACTTTATTTTCAACATTTTCACCAATACCAGTGAGCATGGTGGCATTGGTTTTTAGGCCCAGTTCATGAGCGATGCCGTGAATTTCAAGCCATATAGAGGCCGGGGTCTTTTTAACCAGCATGCGCTGCCGCACGCCTTCATCAAAAATTTCAGCGCCGCCGCCAGGCATTGAGTCAAGTCCCGCTTTGATAAGTCTGGATAAAGTCGCAGTATACGAAATCCCTTCGAGATTAGCTAAGTATTCTATCTCCACAGCCGTCATGGCTTTCATATGGATATGAGGAAATTGGTTTTTGATGGCAACCAAAATTTCTTCGTAATAATCGAGATTGCAGGCCGGATTAAGTCCGCCCACCATGTGAATTTCGGTAATGCCTAAAGCTGCACCAGCAGCAACTTGCTCCAGCACCTGATCAACGCTCCAGGTATAAGCGCCTTCTTTGGTTTGCGGATTGGCGTAAGAGCAAAAGCGGCAGGTCTCCACACAAAAATTAGTGGGATTAAGATGCATGTTGTGAATGTAATAGATATAGTCTGCTTTTTCCTTGCCAGCTTTACGCCGGCGAACGAAATCACCAAGAGCAGCTATAGTAACTAAATCATCGCTGGCATAGAGACCGAGAGCATCGGCGCGATCAAGGCGCTGGTTTGCATAAATTTTTCTTGCCAGGCTAGAAAGCGGTCCATTACCGTTAAAACATTCGTCAAGTCTATTGTTGAGCCCCTTAGCACCGGTCAACTGGGAAGTGTCGGATAATCGTTGATGAAGAGCAAGGGTCACTACTACCACCTCTTTAGGCTTAGAAATCAAGAATTTGTTGTTTGGGACTTTTGGTTGGGGTCGTCCATGTTAGCGCGGACGGCGACAATTATATAAACAACTGTGATCAAGAAGGCTATCGGACCCCAAAAGATTGAATCAGCGTGGCGTAACTTCAACAACGAGTCCATCAATATCACTGGAGTCATGGCTACGACAGAGAGCCTGACTGCCGCGCCATAAGACAAATTGATTTGGTTAGCGCTGGCGATGGCCATGGCAAGAAGCCCGTAAATGAGTGATTGCAATACACAGAGAATGAAGCCCAGAGGTAGAGCGATGACAAAGACAAAGATTGCCAATAATTTTTTTAGGCTGTTTATGGACTGATTAACTGTCTTTTGATCAATGATGGCATGATCCGTTCCTGAGAAAAGATCCATGTTTTGATCAGGAGGGGGAGTACCATCGTATGGGGAAGAAGCTCCTGATTCTTTGTTTACTTCCTTTAAGCGCTTATGTAGCTCGCTAGCCTTAATAATTACGGTATTTTTTTCCACCAGAAATATACCAGGTGCCTGAGGCGGATTCATGGGCTTGTCGCTGGTGTCAAAAGTAATAAGAGCCTCTCCAGTGGTGGTTTTGATGGTGTAGGGAGAAACATGATCGATTGACAATATGCCTTTGTCTATTGTCATTACAGGTAATTGCTCAATGATAGGCTTCATAAAATGATCGGCATTATACGAGAAGTCCATGTCTATCTTGATGGACAAAAACAACCAGGTAAAGCACAACAAAACAAAAAGGTAGGCATATGCTAGACCGCCCCAATTTTTAGCGACGTCAACATAAAAAGGTTTAGACCAAAAAGAATAGAAGGGGGCCTGCCAACCTGCGTATTGTCTCATTGTATTGATTTCTCTCTGCGCTCTCTATTTCAAGATTCCAAGTGTATGCCTATATTGCTTAGCGTTCAATGCCCAGCTTGCCAAAGCATAACATTATCGTAAATTGGATCAGGTTTCAAACGAGAATAGTGATTGTCAATATATAATTATCTAATGCCAGGAATAAAGTTCCAGCGCAGGTAGAATAAAGATTGTTAAGTCCCCCGTCCGCAATAAACGAATAATGATGAAGCAACCGGGCCCTATTCCCAAAACAATTGAGCTTGCCAACACCCTTGCGCAGCGAGTTCTACAGTTGCGTGAGTTGCGCAACATGACAGTGCGCGATCTGGCCCGCAGCACCAAATTTGGTATCAGACGCATTGAGGACATTCAGTCCGGTTTGGAAACATGGTTGTCATCAACCGATCGCCAGATTCTAGCCAAAGCGCTTACTGTCGAGCCGGCAATTATTGAAGAAGTGGAAATAAGGGACCATCTATCAACAGGTGGACAGACGACAGCTGTGCCTGAGGCTGTCATGGCAGATTTGCACAGAGCTATTCTTCAGGGTGCAGGCAAGTTTAGCTGTCCGCTGTGCGGCAATGAATTAAATTGTTCTATTCAGCATGGTTTTGATATGGACGGTAATCCAGTGCAATTAGCTAAGGGACACTGCACAAAATGCCCTTTTGTGCTGCGTTAGCGGCCCACCTTCTTTGAAAAGCACTGTCTGACCGTTTCTTCCAGTCTGTCGTGAATTTTTTTCAGCTTTTGAGAGAGTTCGAGGCGGCGTTTTTGCAAATCAAGAAGATGGGCGCGCCGGTGATCGGCCAATGCGGATGTGAAGGACTGATCAAGCGCTATATCTTCGCTATATGCCCACCATAGATCTTCAATGACACTACCGATTAAATCATATTCTGCATCGCTGAGCATATGCGTTATCGATTTATATTCATCAGTCCAGACATATTCAATTGCTTCTCTTGCCTGCTTTCTTAGATGTTGTGCTGTGGCAGAAATAATTTGGCCCATACTTTCTTGGCTTCGTGTGCCGGCAATCAACGAGATTGTTCGTAATCCTTCTTCCAATAAATAGCGTTGAAAAGAGACCTGATATTGCAAACAATCAGGCAGATATGCAATACAAACTGTCTGCATAACCATGTCTTTCTCCGGTAACTCAATGAGATCAATCTTGCTTCTTTGCATCAACTCTTGCACCACATACAGTGCGGCTTCATGTTTTTCGATAAGTTGCTTCAAGCAGTCTACCAGTACGGCGCGAAAGCCCATCTGCTCAACGGTTTTGAAATGAGTTTCAGCAATCAAATGCATTATCTTGCCCCGCAGAAAATCGAGATTAGCGCTCAATTCTTCGAAGATCCGCCGGGCACAAGTATTTTTAAGGTCAAGCATGGCCAACAAAACATGAGCAGTGTCAATATCTTCCTCACCTAGATAGCAAGAAAAAAGATCCGCTTTAGTTAAGGTCGTAATTAACTGATCGCTGAAAGGCAACTGTTTGCCGCCCTCTTCAGCTTGGCATGCCAGCCGGCGCAGATAAGTGTTGCCGGGCAATGAATTATCTGCGGCTTCGTAGCTAGAATAATTTTTGCTGGTAATCAGCTTTTCCAGCTCTTTTTGCAAGCTAGCCCGATCGATTTTCATTAAACCAAGAGCCCGAGCAGCTGTTCCATTAGGTTGGGCGGACAATGCCAGTAAAAGGTGTTCTGTGCCTGTGCGCGTGCTGCCCTGGCGGGCTGACTCCTGTCCGGCAAGCACAATGACTGCTTGCAGGTCATCACTGAGGCGATTGCAGCTATGAAGCATTTATATTCCTCTTCCTTAAAGGGGCGGCATAAATTTTATCTTTGCAAACAGTATAAGCCATGGGCTGGAGTTAATCCTGGGATGATTAAAAAGGCTACATTCTATGGTACGATTATCATACAGGTTTAGGTTTATCGTGCCGCTTTTGGCTGCTAAGCGTTTGCGTAGGTAATTTTCGTTAGGGCTAATGATTAAAATGAAAGGTGATTCATCATTTATCAACTTGCTCTAATACCAATTTTAATTTTAATCAATGCTTTCTTCGTAGCAGTTGAGATGGCCTTGGTGCGCGTCAGACGCACGCGTATTGATGAGCTGGTTGAAGAAGGTAATACGGCGGCTAAGCTTGTGCAAACAACCCTTAATGAACCGCAGCGTTATATATCTGCATGCCAATTAGGCATTACGCTGGCTACGCTTGGGCTGGGTGCCACCGGTGAAGCGGTCTTTGCTAGAGATCTGGCTCAATGGGTGGCAACCTCAAGCCATTTTGCTTCTTCGTCTTTGACGGTCATCTCCTCTGTGCGTGCCCTTATTTATGTGTTAGCGTTTTCTTTCACAGCTTTTATTCAAACAATATTTGGTGAGTTGGTACCAAAGACATGGAGTTTCCAGCGATCTGAAGCGGTTATTCTGACAACCATTTATCCAATGCAAGCCTGGTGCTGGCTTACTTTCCCATTCATTAAGTTGCTGCAAACTGTCACGGCTGTAGTTTTGCGCTTATTAAGAATTGATGCCACGGCACCGAAAAGTTTTGTGCACTCGGAAGAAGAGTTGAAAATGCTGGTTTCCGCCAGTCAGGAAGAAGGTGTTCTTGAGTCGGAAGAAGAAGAACTTATTCACAGCGTGTTTGAGTTTACTGATACGACTGCTGGTCAGATTATGACTCCACGCACTGACATGATATCTGCCCGCGCTGACACAACTGTGAAAGAGTTGATAGAAGTAGCGCTTAAACACGGGTTTTCTAGAATACCTGTTTATGAGGATAGCAGAGATAATATTATTGGGCTTGTGCACATACGTGACTGTATGCGAGCTGCCGTTGATGGCAAAGACTCGCTGTTGGTGCGGGAATTGGTGCGCAAAATTTTTATTGTGCCCGAGAATAAAAGTTTATCAGATCTGTTACCTGAATTCCAGAAAAGCAAAACACATCTGGCAATTGTTGTAAATGAATACGGCACGACTATCGGCATGGTGACTCTGGAAGATCTTGTTGAAGAGTTGGTGGGAGAAATCTCCGATGAATACGACGTAGTTCAGGAGATGATTAAAGCTGAGCCGGATGGATCGTTTCTTGTTGATGCCAAACTTAGTCTTGATGACGCTAACGAAAAATTAGGACTGGACATTCGTGAAGATGAATTCAATACATTAGGTGGGCATGTTTTTGGCTTGTTAGGCAGAGAGCCTAAGCCTGGTGATGAGGTGGAAAAGGACGGCTATATTTTGCGTGTTGTTGAATCAGATCGCCACCGCATTAACCGATTGCGCTTGATCAATAAAAAGGGCAATGAGCAGATAAAACCAGGACAAAAGGAAAAGGCATCCGCTCCTGCTTATGACTGAGCCTAATCTTGGCCTCAGAGCAAGAGGCTTTCCTGCCAGAAAACATCTTGGCCAAAATTTTCTAGTAAATAAAGACTCTTTGCAAAAGATAGCCGATCAATTATCCTTAGCTAAGGGAAACAATGTACTTGAGATTGGCCCCGGACTGGGTTTTCTTACAGAAGTGCTTGTGTCCAGTGGCGCTTATGTGCAAGCAATTGAACTTGATCAATATTGTGTTGATGCTTTGCAAAAACTGTCTTTGCCCGGACTAACTATTATTCGAGATGATTTTTTGCAAGTTGATCTTGAAAAGGTAATTACTGCTGAGACAAAAGTAGTGGGCAATATTCCTTACAATATCACTACACCCATCATCAGCAAATTATTAGGAGAAATCGGTCAACCGGCGCCATGGTTATCTAAAATTCAATTGATTGTTCTGACAATTCAAAAAGAAGTGGCGCAACGTCTTGTCGCCAGCCCGGGCAAAAAAGACTATAGCCAAATTACTTTGCTTATGAATTATTTCGGCAGTACGGAAATAGTCTTAAAATTGCCGCCTGAAGATTTTTCGCCAGTGCCGAAAGTGGATTCTGCCGTAATTAAATTTGTTCCTCATCGCCGGCAACCAATTTCGTGCCATAATCACGGCTTGCTGCGCCAGATCATTAAAGCTGCCTTTTCGCGCCGGCGCAAAATGCTGAAAAATAACCTGCTTGCATTGCATATTTCTGAAAAAAATATCAATCAAATTTTTGATCAACTCAATTTTGACCCACAGCTGCGGGCTGAAAATCTAAGTCTGGCGCAATATGCGCGCCTAACTAATGCCATCGAAAACGTAAAAAAAACAGCTTGAGATCTATTCTATTAATGATGCCTATGCAATTAATTGTCAGTTCACCGGCAAAGCTAAATCTCAGTTTCGATATTATAGGCAGAGATACAAACGGCTATCATCAGCTCGTTACTTTATTTCAGGCAATCGACCTGGAAGACAAACTCACCTTCACAATTGAACAGGCAAAAGCAAATACTGTCCTTTTATTGCTTGGATCAGCCAGTGCTCAATCTGCCACTGCCCAATCCATTCCTTTGCCACTCGACGAAAGTAATCTAATTAACAAGGCAATCAAATTATTTCTTTCTAGGCTTTTTCAGTCTATTCCTGCGAAGATAACAGTAACAATTGAAAAAAACATACCGATTGAAGCAGGGCTGGCAGGCGGCAGCAGCAATGCCGCGGCAACCTTATTGGCTCTCAATCATTATTTTGGCAATCCATTTATTGAGGTAAGTCTTCTTGAAATGGCTTCTGAATTAGGTTCTGATGTTGCTTTCTGCCTTACCGGTGGTTTAGCGATTGGGCGGGGCTACGGAGAAAAATTGCAAAGGTTGCCGTCACCTTTGCCTGGACATTTTGTTCTTATAAAGCCAAAATCAATTTCTATCTCAACGCCATGGGCTTTCAGCATTTTTGATCAATCTCTCGGTTTTTCATACACCAGTGAAGATCAAGCAGAGACAAACCTAAAAAATCTAATCAAGCACCTTAATGGGCAGCTTAACAGCCCAGCACCGTATTCGATACCAAAGCCCGGTGAAGCATCTCAGCTCCGCCAGACATCTCAGCTTTTTTGGAATTGTTTTGAACCCGTGATCTTTAAAGAATTTCCTGTTTTGACTCAAATTAGACAGAGCTTGCTTGATCTTGGTTGTCTGGAAGCTCATTTGACTGGCAGCGGCCCGACAATATATGGACTGGTTAAAAACAAAGAACAGGGCGAGCAAGTTCTCAAGAGTATATTGGACATGCATGAATATAGACAACCGGGGATAATGATTCAAGGATGGCTAGCAAAATCTATTGGCCATGGACCTAAGATTTTGCATGAGGGATCATATGAAGGGCAAGCAAAGCACGAAACAATTGCAAGCAGCTAAAATCATGGCACTTCTTTGCCAGCAATATCCAGATGCTTTTTGTGAGCTTAAATTCAATAATCCTTTTCAACTTTTAATTGCCACCATTCTTTCTGCTCAAACAACCGATGCCTCTGTCAATAAAGCGACGCCTGGTCTGTTCCGTGCTTTTCCCGATGCGGCAGCTCTTGCTCGGGCTAATCCTGATCGTGTCAGAGAACTTATCAAACCGACCGGTTTTTATAACGCTAAGGCAGATAATATTCAAGCTTGCGCGCAACAACTGGTAGAGAAATTTGACGGACAGGTTCCAAAAACCCAAGCAGAGCTGGTGACACTGTCAGGGGTAGGCAGAAAAACAGCAAATGTTGTTTTAGGAGTCCTTTATGGCATTCCTGGTTGGTCCGTAGACACACATGTACAGCGCCTCGCTAAACGTCTGGGTTTTACGAAAGAGCAAGATCCAGCCAAAATAGAAAAAGATCTAGAAAAACTATTTCCTGATCAAGACTGGTCAAAATTGTCTATTACTTTGATTTTTCATGGCCGCCGAATCTGCACTGCCAGAAAGCCACTCTGTGATAAATGTCCTGTCGACAAACTATGTCCCAGTGCTTATAAAATAAAATAGGAAATTTACTTATGAATATTATGCAATCTATTACAGTGCTTATACTTGGCTTAACTGCTGGTGTTCTAGCTGGCATGTTTGGTATCGGTGGCGGTGTCATTATCGTACCTGCCTTGATGTTCTTGGTTGGCTTTAGCGTAAAAATGGCAGCTGGCACCTCCCTAGCTGCGCTGCTCTTACCGGTAGGTCTTTTAGGAGCAATAGAATATTTTCGTAATGGTCAGATAAATATAATTGCCGCTATTTGTTTAATCGTCGGTATATTTATCGGCACGTATTTCGGTGCCAAAATTACGCTTTCTCTGCCTGAACTATATATAAAAAGAGCTTTTGGTGTTTTGCTATTGCTTTTGGCAATACGCTATTTGACTTTTAGTAAATAGATTATTTATTAAATAGATTCGGTCTAGCTTTTATCTCAACACTCGGGTATCGTGATAACTGACTATCTGTCCAGCTGCTATTCCATAGGAACAAGTCTGACCGACAGCCTGATCAATCGATGTAAATGCGTCTTGGGGTATTCTGTATTCAACAATTTTCCTGATTTCTAAGTCATCTTTGGTGATAATTGTGCCTTCCGGAATTTAATCTCCTTTCACGTCGCAGTCACAACTTTGCCATATTTCTAGTCTTTACTAAGAGCAAAAATTAGTTGGGGTTTGTTTCATGGAGGGCGAACTGTCGCTATACATTTGCTATACATATGTGTATAATAGTAATTAAGCCGAGTGCTCTAAAACATGGATATACAGAAAAGGAGATTAGACAAGTCCTGGCTAGTGGAGAACGCTTCGATATCGATCCAGACCGTGAAGACAATCCTCAGCAAGCAATTATCGGCTTTACTGAGAAGGAAATACTCCTGGAGGTCCGAGTGACTTATCTACCAAATATTGACTCGGTTTATCACTGTTCCCGAGCAAAGAAAGAGTGGGCGGATCGTTATGCAGAGAAGCTGAGGAGTATTTTAATATGAGCAAACTATCAAAAGAAGAAATTGATAAACGTGGCCGTCGGTTGCAACAGGAGGCACTCAAATCAGTTGCAAAAACTGAGCAGCTAAATTTACGCATGGACGAGGCCAATATTTATCGCCTGTACACTTTGGCAAAGAACAAGCGAAAACCAGTGGGAACGATGGTCCGTGAATGGATAGTGGAGCGCCTTGATCTAGAAGAGCGTCCACACAATCACAATGCTAAATTCGCTACCGAAATTGCAGAAGAAATATTGAAAGCGCTCTCTTCCCGACCCAGAAATACTCGCGATTAATTTTGACCATAGGCAAAAATACTCGGGTAATTGGATTATGAAATATCGCCAGCATTATTACAATCAGCAGATAGAAAAGGATCTTTAACGGAAGATGTATTTCTCGGCGGACCGCGCCGGGCGGGAAAAACCAGGCAGTCAGGTGCGAAATGGTATGCATCAAATTAAAATTGTCCAGGTTAAGGATAGATTTTCTGTAAGAAACGTATTACAATGATGTAATAAGATCCACATTTTTCTTTGCCCAAAGCGATATGTAAAAGCTTAAATGGTAATAAACAGATGCATCAGAGAAAACGACTGACCCACAAAGAAACTAAAGATACTGTCTCTAAAGCCTCGACTGGCAAAAGAGCTTCTCGACACCAGACCCCATGGGAAATTGCCTCAAAACTCGTAGCTGGCGTGCCTGAAGAGGCTTGGACAGCTCTTCCTTCTGATCTGTCTGTAAATATAGATCATTACTTATATGGTGTGCCAAAACAAGAAAAACCGTGAGAAAGGTTTTTGCAGATACCAATTATTGGATAGCTCTTCTTAATAAGAATGATCAATATCATGCCTTGGCGCTGGCATTGGACGATAGGCTTCAAGGTGTTGAAATTGTAACTAGCGATATGGTACTGGGAGAGGTGCTAAACAGTTTCTCTGGCAGAGGGCCGTTTATGAGAAAGTTGGCAGCCAATTATGTTGGCCGATTGTTTAAAGCTGATGGATATTCTATTATCGAGCAGTCCCGGGAGCAATTTATAGATGCACTAAAAATTTACTCGCACTATGCAGATAAGGAATGGGGATTTGTGGATTGTGTATCCTATTGTATTATGCGCGACAATCACATTGCTGAAGTTCTAACCCATGACCGCCACTTTAGACAAATGGGATTTAAAATTCTCTTAGAGGATCGTTAGATAGAGTTAGGGTAGGGATTTGGTGGGATTTGAGTACTGCGCTCAAGCTGAAGACGAGAGTGGCTTACGATCTCTTGTTTCGGGCATGAATTTAGCGACAAAAATCAATCCGACTATGCCGGTGAACATGAGGATAAAGCAGGCAGGCTCAAAACCGAGTTTATCTGCAAATACGCCGCCTAAATAATTACTGGCGGCTGCACCAATGGCGCAAAAAGCGTAGGTTATACCCTGGCTTAAATTAAAGTGGCCGCTGCCATAGGCAAGATCACTAACAATGGTTATGCTGATTACGCCGAAGACACCAGCAGAGATACCATCGAAGACTTGAGCAGCGACAAGCAAGACTGGGGTTTTCACAAGAGCAAAAATTAGTGCTCGTATAGCTAGACATAAATAGCAAAGTAAAAACAGTGGTTTGCGGCCTTTATTGGCCCACTGACCAGAAAAGATGGCTGCAAAAATCATCACTAGTTCGGCAACAATAATGCAACTAGTTGGCCAGAAAGAATTTAAACTGGCTGCACTGTTTGTGGGAAAATGCACAATCCTCTGTAGCACCAGAGGCAGCAGGGCGCCGTTAGTTAAGTGGAATAGCAAAACAGAAATGAGAAATACTAGAAAGCCAGGACTTTTAATAACCGCTTTTATAGTAGTAGGGTGGATATTGCTAGTCGTCTCGGTAAATCCTGTTGCCCAGGCTTCGTTAATATCCTTATCTTTAATGACCAATACAGACACAATACAGGCTATAGCAAGAAACAGGACCAGACAAAACATACTTTCCACTGGGAAATACAAGCCAAGAAAACCAACAGCCATTGCCACGGCTACACTGCCGGCATGGTTATAGGCATCATTGCGGCCAAGGCGGGCAGCAATACGATCATGACCAACCAACCCCAGGCTGATTGCTCCCAGTGTTGGTGCCATGATTGAACAAATAGTGCCAATAAATATCTGGGTTAACAAAATCAATTTAAAGTCATGCTCAAAAATCATGGCTGCAATGCAACAAGCAAAGAGGAAAAGATTTACTGCCATCAGTTGACGTTTGTGCGGGTAGCGATCGACAAATTGACCGGCTGGGGTGGTGGCAACGGCAGCTGTAAGCGCCAAAGTGGCTATGATCACTCCAATTTGTCCGGCAGTAAATGCTTTATGGGCAAAGTAAATTGGCAAATAAGAAGCCAAACCAGCCCGAATTGGAGCCAAGAAAAAATTAAGCCAATCGAGGGCAATTAGACTTGAAGAATTTGCTGGTTTATTAATCGCGTTAGTATTCACTGATATTGCTTTACTACTATGTCTAGAATGGATTAAGAACAAATTGCAGGCGCTTGAGAAGCTCTATTTGATCTTTATGGACAGTTTTTAAGGCTTGTTTGAGTGTCATGAATTCGGCTTTATCAATTTCCCAGGAAGCGCAGCAAGGAGCAGAGTCTGCGGGTGCCGGGCCATAAAAACAGTGCAGGCGCTTAGGTTGTTTAGTATAGTCGATATAACCAAGGGGTTTAAGGGCTGCCGCAGTAACCCCTGTTTCTTCTAGAGTTTCTCGGCGAGCGGTTTCTTCAAATGATTCAAGTTTTTCGGACTGGCCCTTAGGAATGCTCCAGGCAGCTTTGCGATTGTAATTGCCGGATGGATGGACAAGCAGCACTTCTAGCTGATTCTTGTTTTTACGGTACAGCAAAGTGCCGGCGCTGTCCTTTTTTTTATATAATCTTGTTTTGCCGCTGGCTATGGTTTTGTCTTTCTTGTGCATAGCCATCCTTAATTAATCCAGCTTTATGGGGTGGGTCTCAACCTGACCATAAATTACCCCAATCAGGTAGTATGTGGCAAGCGTCTGATATCGTTTCAATAATGCCCCTTATATTTGCGTGAATTATGGTAGCGACAGAAAAAGCTAGGGTAGTTTTGACCAGATCCCATCTGCGCGAGATCTGGACGGAACTTACCTTAGAAGAGCAAATAAAAAGATTTAAAAAACTGTCAGCTCTTGATGCTGCTCATTTCTTTGCTGATCTAGACGCCCGGGATCAAGCTCGCATCATTTTGACCTTACCTATCAAAGAAAGAAGACTTTGGCTAAGAGCCCTTGATCCGGATGATGCTGCCGATGTCATTCAAGAAACAAAAGAAGACGAGCAGCAGCCCTTGCTGAATATGCTTGATCAGTCCTCTCGTAATGAAGTAATTGCTTTGCTCACTTATGCTCAAGATGTTGCCGGTGGCTTGATGAATCCTCGCTACATTCAGGTCAAGCCTGAATTGAGGGTGGATGAGGCAATTAGTTATATAAGAAGACGTGCCCGCGAGCAAGAACAGGTGGAGACAATTCACTATATTTATGTGCTCGATAGGGAGCAACATCTGCTTGGTATTGTCTCTATGCGCGAGCTTTTCCAAGCAGCTGCGCAGCAGAAAGTTAAAGATGTGATGCATACTCAGATAATAACGGTAGCCGAAAACCTGGACCAAGAGGAAATAAGTGTTTTGTTTAGCAAATATGCACTGCTTGCTTTGCCGGTTGTAGACCAGCAAGGGCACATGGTGGGTGTTGTCACTCTTGACGATATTGTTGATGTTGTGCAGAAAGAGGCAACGGAAGATATTCAAAAAATGGGTGGTACAGTTGCTCTTGAAGCGCCTTATTTACAAATTACTGTAGCGCAGATGGTAAAAAAAAGGATAGGCTGGTTGAGTATACTCTTTGTTGGTGAAATGCTGACAGCAAGCACTATGCAATTTTTTGAAAAGGAAATTGCCAGAGCAGTTGTGCTGGCCTTATTCTTGCCGCTGATAATAAGTAGTGGCGGTAATGCTGGTTCGCAAGCTTGTACACTAGTCATTAGAGCCATAGCTTTAGGTGAAGTGCGCTTACGTGACTGTCTACGTGTGCTTGGTCGAGAATGCGTTGTTGGCACTATGCTTGGTATTGTCCTGGCCTTGATTGGTTTAATGCGTGTTTTATTTTGGCCAATGGCCTCTAAAGTTTATGGGCAATATTTTGTTTTGATTGGGGTAGCTGTAGCGCTCAGTATTGTTGGAGTTGTTTTGTGGGGGGCGCTGGTTGGTTCTTTTCTGCCGTTTGTTTTAAAGAAGGCCGGGCTTGATCCAGCCACTGCTTCAGCTCCCTTTGTTGCCACCTTTGTGGATGTGACTGGACTGATCATTTACTTTACTGTGGCAAGCTTGGTTTTACATGGAACTTTGTTGTAAGCGCTGCTAGTCGTTTCGTAAAATCAGTTGCGACAAAAGCTCAAAGGCCTTGTCATCAAAGGTGTTTCTCTGCAAAGCGGCTTCGAGCAGTGCACGTTCTTCAGAGGACATAACACCATCTGCCATTATCAGTTGGTGAATAACCTTGGCTTCATACAACGATATTTTGTGATCGTCTTGCAAGCATGTTTTGAGAGCTTCATTGAGAGTTTTGCTAACCACCTTATTCTCCTCACTTTATGATTGTAATTGGTGTGTATACATCTACTGGTTGGCTTTGTTATTATTTTCCTGTCTAACGGCAACCGGCAATACCATGTTGGCCTGTTTGCCCTTTTTCACAACTTTAGCGGTCACAGTTTCTGTTGCTGGCATTAAGACGCGCTTTAAATAATGAGCGTCGGTTTCCAATGAATGAGGAGAAGAGCCGGTTAATTTAACCAATGCCGTTTTGGCGGGGATAGAGCGATCGTCATCATGGTACAAATCCCCAAAAGGGTTGATACCATGCCAGCGCATATTCTTTTCCTCGCCGTAACGATTACGCATTATGTCTAGCCACTCTTCAACAGTTCTGTTGAACAAATTGGGATCTTTTTCGGTCTGATTATTTAACTGTTCGTTCATTATGCTTGCATATAATAAATGAGCGTCCATGTCGTCATTATCAAGAGCTAGTGATTGTTTCACTTTACGCATGGCCACATCTAAATCGCCGCCGCGAAAGGCTTGTTCGCCTTCTATTAAGAGCATTTTGGGAGAATGAGTGTCTGCGTCCATCATGCTGTAAGTATTCTTGTATAACCTGGCGTTATTACTGGTAACTGCATTATCGTCATCAGTTGATTCAGCATTTACGGCCTGGTGGGTACCGGTCAGTGACAGATAAAGAAAAATACTGAAAACAAATAGCTGACGCAATGCCCTGGTCTCCTTAGCGCAAAGATGTATTTCCGTCCCGGCTTACTTCCACGAAGGCGCTGCGCCCACCTTTAGCGATTATGAAGGAAGCTGGGTTTTCCGGTAAACCATTATCAGCAAAGGTTACAGTTCCGGCTATGCTTACCCCATTGGGTAGTATTATTTGTTCAATAGTGCGTGAGGCGCTCTGGATTAGGTAAGAGTTGGGTTCGTTGACGGTCGGTGGGGCACTGACCACAGAAATGGTTAAATGGAAATCTTGAGCAATTTCTTTGGCTTTACGAAGGTCTTTCATCAGATCGGTAGCTGTATTTTGCACCATTAAACTAGTGCCGGCAGTGTCAACTATGCGATAAGCGAAAAATGGTACGACAAATAACATGGCCAAAAAAACCAGGGTTTCAAATTTGCGAATTAATGGTGGCCAGTGAAATTTGGAACCTGTCATCTTTTCAATCCGTACGTCCTGTGCTTCTCTAGAATACCCGCTTTGCATCTAATTTGAATTATTTTACTGGTTCTTTCTCTTTTGGTCTGGTTACTCCGATCAGTAATTCACGAACAGTGTCCAAAAACTGGGCTTCTGAAGTCCTCGACTTAGTCAAATGTTTGGTCAAGCCAAGAGTTAGCTTTTGCATATCTTCTTTATTTATATCTCTACTTGTATAGACCAATAATGGTGTGTTTTGGCTTTTGTCTTCTCTCAAGACTTCAACTACCGTGAAACCATCTTTATATGGCAATCCTATATCCAAGATAATTAAATCGGGTTTTTCTCTCTTTGCCATATCAATTGCTGTTATTCCATCGGCAGCCTCAAGAAACTGTATATCCAGATGCTGCAATGAATCAATAATTAGATTGCGGCTGGAGCGATCATCTTCAACAATCAAAATTTTTGCCTTGCGGGGACTTTCACTTTTTACGGCTACTTGCAAGGCCTGAATCAATTCGTTTTCTTGAAAAGGTTTGTGCAGCCAGGCAATTAATAAAGGAAGAGTGTAGGTATTCATTTCTGTCTCTGTACCGGTAATGACGATTATCGGAATTATTTTTGCGCCGGGCAACGAGCGCACAGTCTTCGCCCAATCCAATCCATTTCCATCCGGCAGCTGAATATCAAGAATGATAGCTTCGATTGGTTCGTTATCAAGAAATTCCGAAGCCACCTTTAAAGTTGGTGCTATGACAAGATCGTAACCATCTTGCTGCAATCTCAATTTGAGCAATTCAGCTAATTGTACATCATCTTCGACAATTAGAATTCTGTGCATGCCATCCAGCCTTCTCTGAGAAGTTAGTGATATTAGCTGTTGTTCTGTTAAAGGGAGTTCAAACCAGAAAGTGGATCCCTCACCATGGGCGGTGTTGACGCCAATGGTGCCGCCATGCTCTTCTACTATAGCTTTAGAAATTGTTAATCCTAAGCCGCTGCCTCCTTTAGCTCTGGTGTCGGATGAATCAAGCTGCTGGAAGGCATGGAATAATCGATCTAGCTTGCCGGCAGGAATGCCTGGTCCTTGATCTGTCACTGAAAATTTGAGCACTTGTCCCTTATCTTCAAGGACAATTTTTACCTGGCTGTTCGCAGGGCTAAATTTAAGAGCATTGGAGACAAGGTTAGTTAAAACCTGAGTAATTCTGTCTCTGTCGCCTGAGAACTTTTTATTGCTTTTAATTTCACTGAGAAGCTGCACATGTAATTCTGTGGCCATAGCCTCCAGGCTTTTTTTGGTGGTCTCTATGACTGAGACTGGGTCAATTGTTTGTCGGTTCAACTCTAGCTTGCCGGCAGCGATTTTGCGGATGTCTAGAATGTCGTTTATCAATCTGATGAGGCGCTCGGATTCACTTTTGGCGACAGCTGTTAACTGGGCCGCTTTTTCAGGCAATTTACCGGCAATCCCTCCTTCCAAAAGTCCTAGAGCGGCTCGGATTGACGTCAGTGGGGTTCTCAATTCATGAGAAACCATTGAATAAAACTCACTCACCCGTTTTTCCATTTCTTTGCGCACAGTGATGTCGTGTGAAATTCCACAAAGGCGAATGGTGGTGCCGTTTTCGTCTTTAACTGGGAAGGTGTTTGACCATATCCAGCGTTCTTCTCCGTCTGGCTTGACGATTCTGTATTCCACTCCTTTGCTTTCAGCGGCCAATCCTGCGCCGGTAAGTATTTCTGTTACTCGGGCTCTGTCTTCAGGAATAACTACTTCCATAAGCGCCTTGGGATTTTCATATAATTCCTTCCTTGATAATCCCCATAATTGCTCATAAGCCGGGCTTACATAAAAGCATTTTGTGGCGTCAGCCGAAGAGACAAAGAATACTTCTTGGACATTGTCGGCGAGCTGCCGAAATATTTCTTCTCGCTCTTGCAGGTAGCGATTAGCTTTACTTTTTTGACGTTCATAATAAAGTACAAAAAAGAAACTCAAGGAAAGCAAACTGAAAATGATAACAATCAAAATCTCAACATTGACCAGGTCCCGGTTATTATTCTGGCGAAAAGACTCACTGCGCATATGCAGCAATTTGTATTCTTCATGGCGCATGTCGGACAAAATTGCTCTTATCTGTTCGCCAGTAGTTGAAACGGAGCCGGCAAAAGTGCTGTTGCGCAAAGACGCCGGATGAATATTTATCTTTTCTTTGGCCTCTTCCAACTGCTCCTGCCAGTCAAAGATCAATTTATCCAGCCACGGAATTCTTAACTGTTCGCTGGTATTGTCGGTGGTGAGAGCTGCCAGCTCGTTGAGTTCTTTTTGAGCAATGGTTAACGTATTTTCCCAGGCTTGATAGTTTAAAATATTGCTGGAAAGCTGGTAATCGTGTTGAGCAATTTCGACGTCTTTGACATTGGCATATAAAGACTCTACTGATCTGAGTACCTCGTGGCTATGCACCAGAGATTTAGCAGCTTCGACCTGTTCAACGTCATTTGCGAAAAAAGTGCAGGCAAAAAACCCTAGGAAAATGAAAGTGATTAATGTGACAATGCCGGTTTGTAAAGTAATTGACCACTTCATTGTCAAAAATCACCAGCGACTTAGATTTAGGTTTTCGCCCCGGCTGACATAGTTTCTTTACGCGCTAAAGCCAGCCTGCCTGAGAGTAATTCTACAATGCCTGATGCATTGTTGGCTTCTGTAGGAAATTCCGCTAATGCCCATGTAAGGGTAGCATTTAACGATTGTCCTTTCTTGTCTGGGCGAGGTTTATCAAGGGGTGAGGCTTGTGTAGCAGCATTGAATTCAAGATTAAACATTTCCATAAGACAAGACACCGAGGCTTTGTCGCTATTAGGAAAAGTAATCAGAAAAACTTTGTCGCTGAAGCGCCCGCGTTTGACTTCGCTTTTAAATCTAGATTTAAGTAATGAGCCCAGTTGCTCCAACACATAGTCCTGTCCGGCAAAACCTTTTTGCTCGCCAATTTGGTCAAAATTGCTAATTTCCAGCATACATACGCAACCACAGTTACCCTTGCTGGCAGCTGGGGTACAAATCTTTTGCAAATCGTTTAGATATGCTTTGCGCATGGGATAACCAGTTAAATCTTCTGCTTCTGTGCGCCGTTGTTTTACCCGTGAACGCTCTAGATGATTTTTGACCCGCAAAATTAATTCTTCGCCTACAACTGGTTTGGTAAAAAAATCATCGCCGCCGGCAATGAAAGCGGCCATGCGTCCTTGCGCATCTTGTCTGACTGTGAGGAAAATGATTACTAAATCTTGCCAGGCAGGATTTGCCCTCAGCAAGCGGCAAACATCATAGCCGCTTAATCCTGGCATCAACACATCTAAAAGGACAATATCAGGCTGAAAACGTTCCAGCTTTTCAAGAATATTGATTGGCTCAGTCAAACATTCACAAACCATGTCCGCACCTTGCAAAACAGCAGATATGAACTGACATAGCGTTGTGTCGTCGTCAACCAGAAGCACGCGCGATCTTGTCAACTGCTGTATATGGAGGAGTTTTTGCACAGCTTGAGCAAAAGGCTTTTCATCAATAAACGTATCGATTTTTGCGCTGGAAGTCTCCGCATTTACTTGACATGAAAAGCCTAAATAAGCCATTTCATCTGCATTTTTTCTGTCGTTCTCGCTTGTTATAGCCATAAAGGGCAAACAACCGCTACCAGGTGATTGGCGCAATTCTTTGCATATCTGAAAATAGCCTTGATCTAATTTTGACCGCAAATCGAATATCAATCCTGCTAGAGGCATTGTTTTTGCGAATAAAAGAGCATCAGCAGTCGTGTCGGCATAATAAAACTGATAAGGTTGCATTGAAGGCATGGCATTAATCTTTTGCCGCAAAATGGGGTCCTTCGTGAACAGCAAAAGATTGCATTCTTTAACGGTTTGGGTTTCCACTTTTTCTTTGCCGTTTTCATTGCTAGCCTTGCTGATTAAATTTTCTCCTTTTTTTTGAGCAGTAATTATTTCAGTCCATATATTTTCCTGGGCTTTGCCAAAAGTGCTCTGCAAAATGCGCAAACGCTCTTCAATTTCTCCAGCCTCCCGTCCAACATCGCTTAGCCCTAATGTTCCGGCAGCCCCCCTGAGTTTATGGGTTTCATTAATGAGCTGGTTTTTTAAATTCTGGTCGGCTGGATTTTCGCGCAGGGAAGCGAGATTTTTGCTTAATCCAAGCCACAATCCCGGCAATTGTCTAAGGTAATCTGTTTTCGTTGCTGCCAGAGCATTTTCAACCCGCGCTTTTTGCGCTATTTGTTTGAGTTTGGACAGGAGCCAGACTTCTGAAGTCCTTGATTCGCTGTCCAGGGCTTCGTCAAATTTTTGCTTGGCGGCAGGCAATTCTTTGACTAATTTGTCATATTCTTTGTGCACAGAGCTTAAAGCGCCGGCTAAATTCCCTGTTTTGGCCGCTTTGACTGCGGCAGAATCAGGATTTAAGATGGGCAGAGTAGGATTGGTGATAGAAGCAAAGGGCAGAATTCCATCCAGTTGTTGCAATAGCAGGTCGGGAGCAATCGGCTTTTGCAAAACCAGAGAAACTTTGAGTAGGTTCCGCAGAGAGTTAAATGTTTTGGCATCACAAAAGCTGGCACTGACAAAGACGATGGGCATTTTTTTGCCGGCGGCTCTCATTTCTGATATCAAAGTCATGCCATCGCCATCTGGCAGGTTATAGTCAACTATTGCCAGGGCCGGTTCTCCTTTCGAGATAATCTTGTTAGCTTCTTGCGTGCTGCCAGCCTGGATGACTGAAAGCTTAAGAGTATTAAGCAGGGTGGTTACTGTTTTTCTAAAGGCAGGATCGTCATCTACGAGCAAAATTGAGTTTTTGTTTTCTTCAGACATTTTTTCCCCATTGGCCAGTCCTGTCATTTTTATACCCGGATAAAATAGCAAGTGAGAACAAGCAGATTAAATTGGGTAATAATTAAATATTTGGTAGTAAACTTATAAAAGGGTGAATGTGGTCACCTATTATCAGACAGTGAAATATATTGATTTTTCCCCATTAGTCCTTTTAATGCTGTGGCTTTCTTTAACGGCTATAAATCCTGCTTATGGGCAGGCAGACAGACAAAAGCAATTAATAATTAGAGGCATAATTGAGCGCGGCAATGTTCTTATGGCTAAACAGTTGTTTAAAGAGGCGCTGTCTGAATATGAAAAATGTCTGGATATGGAACCTGGCAATATTACAGGTAAATCAAATATAGTCCTTCTCCACGATAATTGGGGCGTTTATTATTTCCGGCATAATCAATATCAGGATGCGCAGGTTGAATGGGAGACAGCCTTGCAGCTCAATCCTAATGACAGCAAAGCCAAAAGCAATATGCTCGTGCCCAAAAATACCTTAGCGCACCTGGGATTGGACTTAAATACTGAAAGCCAATTGATTAAAGAGCAGAAAAAGGCTGAGCAAGAACCGAAAAAAGCTGAGGAAGGATCAGCGGTTGTCATTCTGGGCACCCATAGAAACAAGCCGGATGCTCAAGACAAAAATTATGTAGATCAATATTATTCTCACGAACCCGGCGGACCCACCGCCAATGCCAGCAATAATCAAGCTGAAGCAAAGACAAATGTCCAAGAGCCAAAGACAAATGCGCCAGAACCAAGAACGATAAGCACGCCGGCTGCCACTACACAGCCGGTGCAACCACTTATCGAAGAACAATTATCATGCATAGAGCGCAAAGTTTATGGACACCCTCTCGATGAGCTGCCAGTGACAAAACGCCTTGATAAGCTGGAAACAGACAATTTTGGGCAAGTTTCTACTGCGCCTATTCTGCAGCGCGTGCAAAAATTGAATGAGCTTTATAGATAAAACTACGCGCGTTGAGCTAAGTGCAGCGGCAGACAGCGCTTAGAAGCTATGCCGATGGCGGATGCACATTGCGATCGAGAAATTTTTGCAAAATGATAGCTGCTGCCTGGCGATCAACCAGGTGTTTATTCTCACCGGTTCTTACTCCTTGCAGGGTTAATGTGCGGATGGCTGAGATGGTAGTTAACCGCTCGTCTTCATAAATTAGCGGCAGTCCTGTAACACGAGCAAGCTTTCGTCCAAAAGACTTTACCTTTTCGGCCTGGCTGCCTGATGAACCATCCATATTTAAAGGCAGACCGATGATAATTTGGGCTGCATGATGTCGATGGACAATTTGCGCTATCCTGCTTACATCCTGTTCAATATTGACGCGCTCAATTGTTTCCAAACCACCGGCAGTGATGCCAAGCGGATCTGAAAGGGCAATGCCAATTCTTTTATCGCCGACATCTAACCCTAAAATTCGTGATCGACCGCTCATCTGTCCATATTATCATTTAGAATATTCATCATGAAGCTTTATTTATTGCGGCATGGTATTGCAGTTGATCACATTGGGGGAGAAATAAGCTCTGACAGGCAGCGCCCATTAACTAAAGAAGGGCAGAAAGAAACCAATCAGATCGCCTGCGCCTTAGCAAAAATTGGCGTAAAAGCAGATCTTATTGTCTCAAGCCCCCTTGTGAGAGCCAAACAAACTGCAGAAATTGTAAAAGATATCCTTGCAAAAGGCACAGAATTGCAAATTACTGAATCGCTTGCTCCGGGCAGCACAGCATCTGATCTCTATCAATTTCTAAAACCCTTCAACCAATTGGAAGAAATTTTTTTAGTGGGTCATGAGCCAGATATGAGCAGACTTGCCGGTACCTTGTTGTGGGCAGGACCAGAGTTGAATATACCTTTTAAAAAAGCGGGAGTCTGTAGGATAGATATTGTGGACATACCACCTACCAGCCCGGGTATTTTAAAATGGTTTGTTACGCCGAGAATACTATGTGCAATTGCTTAAACTAACGTCACTTCGAGTCTGTTGCTTGCTCAAGGGCAGCCAGCCGTCCATGGAGTTCTGTGCAATCTTCCGGCGGGAAAGAGGGAGTACAGTTTTTGACGACTCGCTGCGCATGTTTGCGAATACCAGCTAAATAAGGAAGATGATTGGTCTGGCTGGCAATATCCAGCAAGGCGCGAAGCAGCCGCAGCGACACTGCCATGTCACTTTTGCCGTAAGGAATGATTTGATTGTATGACACGTTTAGCAAACGCAGAAATGTTGTTTGTTTGCTTACTAAGCGGATAACGCCACTTTGATCGGTAATCCGGCATACGGGAGGCTCTAGCGTCGCCGCCACCATAAGGATTCTGGTCAAATGATCAATGCAACAGATGGCGGTGCTTGGATCGTTTACTGCCGGGGAAAGAGCCTTGAGGGCAATATCAACAATTTGAAAAATACCAAACTCAACATCACTTTCCATAGAACGTAGCGGCCCAACATGGACGCAACTAAGCAATTGTTGTTTGAATTTCTCGTCTATACCACCAGTCTTACTAATATTAAGACACGGGGCTCCAGCTGGAATGAACTCACCGACGTTGCGGTAGCTATAAATACTGGCATCAGCATCTCCGGACAGTGCCAGCAATTTTCTTACGTCAATATATTGTATATATCCGGTTCTTTTGCTAATTATTGTTATGCCTCCTGTCGGCTCGATCAAAGGTTCTTCCTCTTTTGGTGCTTCTTTTAGTGGCGGTCCAAACACGCTCAGCAGGCTATTTTCTGTTTCCTTGGCCACATGGTCAACAATATAATTAACCTGAATAGCAATAGTCATATGGTGAATAAAGAAAATAAGACAAACAAGACAAGCTGATGCTAGAACGAGGGCGAAAGTTAACGAGAGTGTTGGCAAAATAACTTTTGACAATCCAGGTACATTGGGCAGCAGTATCAAGCAATAAGCAAATGTGCCTATAAAAAGTCCTAATGTAGTCTGGCTAACTCTGTCATTGATAAAGCTGGTCATAATGCGCGGCGAAAACTGCATTGAGGCGAAAGTTAAAGCTACCAGCAGTACGGAATAAACAACTGATACCACTGTGATGCATGAACCGGCAATAGCGGCAAGGAGCAGCTGAGCCATGGCTGGATCATTTGGCACCAACCATCTAGTGTGGTGAGTCCATTTAGTAATGATAGGAACATGTATCTCCAGCATTGGCAAACCCATGGCCACAAAGCTTAAAGCCAGCGTAATTGCCAATGGCAAAAGGAAATAACCGCCCTTTTGTTCATAAAGCATATGTCGATAGGAACTGGATTTGATAAAAAGCATTGGCTGTTAGTCTAGTCTCAGGGTTGTAAAATTGAACCAAGGAAAAGAATTTCCTTGCTGTTGTTGTCCACAAGGGCAAGGACAAAAGGATGGTCTACGCGGAATTCGATTGGCAGTGCCTCTTGGCGCATAGCCAATGTAGCTATGATAACAGCTGTGGCAGCGGCTGCTTCTGTACCTTCTTCATTGACATCCATGTATGTCTTCTGTAAGACACGGCTGATCCAGGCTTTGTATGGAGGAGCAATCATATTGGAAAAATTGGCTCGCCTGGGATCAAAAGCTTCTGTCATGCCAATTTCTTCAAGGCTGGAAGAAAGGTCTTGCGAAAATCTGACTTTGAATCTTGGCAAAGATAGATCAACTTTTGTGTCGCCAAATTTGGTTATCCATTGATTCCAATTTGTTTGAGTGAATTCGGCTAGAAATAGCGGCCACTGAGTCTTTTCATTTGGCAAAAAGACATATAGACTTTGCCGGTTACTTTTATAGGGGATTGCCACGGCTTGAAAGCGAGTATTTTTAAAGTATGCTATACGCTCGACCTGATGCATCATTTTGATTGATGTTTTCTTGCCTGCTAAAGTGGTGAATTCATCATCTTGCGTGTATACTTTTTTGAATGGACTTGCCCATGTGCCTTTGAAATAGACAGCGTTCAAAATCACCATCTTTTCATCGCGGGTTAGCTTACTAATAATGGTCGGTATCTTGCCATGTGTTTTGTCGTTACACCAGGCATTGATACTATCTATAGTGCGAGGGTCTTTAAAATTGACGTTTTTGATTTCAGCATCATACATTTGTTTGCATAAGCTTATAAAGCTCTTTTTGTACGGGGTGCTAATATCGCTGAAGATAGCATTACCAATTTCTAGCTGCACTTTTTTATCACTATTTGCTATGGATGCTAATATGGCTTTATTTCTTTCATTGAGTGCATTTATACTATTGGCAGTTATGCCCATTGCTTTGGCCATTTGCTCACTTGTGCTGCCGGCAGCTCCATTTAAGGCCATGCTTAGCGCTGCATAAGCGCTAAATGGAGAAATGACTACATTCTCTTTGCTTATCTTTGCCAGCTGTCCGAATAATTTGAGCGAAAAATCAGTGCTCTTGCAAGGAAGAGTTTGCATCTTATTCTTTGCCATTGAGCTATCTAGCTCCCCCAATAATTGTTTGTCTTTCTCTTGTGCCAGTATAGGGCTTGCTGATACAAACAGGGATATAACCGCCGCCATTGACAAGAGTATCTTTGTTTGTTCATTCATGGTTGCTATTCCTTGCGTGATTGTTCAGTCTAAATTGTATATCAATCTGGGATGTCTGTATAAAATATTTGCTAAGCTTGTGTGCGATAAGAGCAAAAAGCGCTGAAGGAATATCAATTGCGTGCCTATAGCATAGCTATCGTGAATCCATTATTGCCGATTAAATATTCTAGCTTACTTGGTGTGATTCTAACTATCTTCAGCAGTATCTTCACTCTTTGCGCCGCCGATGCAAATGAGATGTTGAGTGATAATGGTGATGCCATAGTCAAACTAACCGACGAGATTCTTGTTAAAGAAATAGGGCTGGAAAGGTTTTATTTAAAATACAAAATCCTCGCTAACAAAGAGCCAAAGCTACGAGAACTTAGATATTTTCTTGGTCAGCAAGCATCTTTGGGATTATTTCTTGGTGGAGACATAGTTGGTCTTACCGATTCTGCTCAACATTTGGACACACCAAGGAATATCTCAATAGGTGGACTGAAAAGTGCGATAAGAATTGAGTTAATCGGCAGTATCATCGGTGGTGCCAGTTCCGCTACGGAGCTGTGTTCCAACGGACTGGTTGCCTGGCAGAACAAAAAACATAAACAAGATCCTGCTAGCGCGGTGCTGCATATGAAAGCGGTACTGCAAGAAGTTAGAGCTTTGTTAGCGACAAGAGCAAATCTTATCAGTCAAGAAAAGCCCAGTCCTGCTTATGATATTTACGCAACCGAAGGGGATCTTTTGCAAGAGTACTGTGATTGGTGTGTATATGAATTTGCAAAAATCTATGCTGACGCTAAGTCATATCAATCCGGTGCAAACGTTTACTATTTTTTGAATACTGCTTCTAACGCACTTTATGGAGCTGCCGGAGGTCTGGCGTTGAAAAGCTTCAACAATCCGCAGTTTACCAGCTCGTCAATTGTCACTGGCATAATCGGTGACAGCATATCAGTGCTTAGCGCTCCGGCGGGATTGATTGCCCAGAAATGGCTGAAGAAATACTATTTTAAAAGAGTCTGTAAGAAGCTTTCTGAAAAAGTATATGATGTGGAGGCAGCTAGCGATTATTCGCTTGCCCGTTTGCATAATCATGTGTCGGCTGCTAGCGAAAATGTTCTTGCCCAGGCCGGACCGATAAAAACCAGACTGGCTGCCTATGATTTATGGGATCAAAGATATGACGAATATATTAGTAAAGAGACTGTGCAATTAAGGCGCCACGAAAAAATTGCTTTGCAGTCAGTAATCTATGGACCAATAATATCAGGAACATTTCTTGCCGAAGATGTGCTTGGAGCAGCAGCATGGTATGGTAACAGGCGGCGGCCAAAAACTGCAAATAACCTGGCGTTCTCTGGCTTTATTACAGCTGGGGCGGGGTCAGCACTTGGATTGGGTGCAACCAGTTGGTATTATCTTGATGAATATTTGAATCAACGAAAATTGAAACGAGAAGGCAATATGCCCGAGCAACTTTTGCAAAAGCGTCTCAAAACACTTGACGAAATTGAGACGATGATACGGATTCCCTAAAGATAGGTCGCTTACTTGTCTACAAATGAGTAGATATCATATCTGATAGCTTCGCATAAGCGTTTATGATTTCGTCCATAGATTGATAACGCTGTCCTGGAGATTTTGCAAGACATTTGAATACAATATTTTCTATAGCTTGAGTAAGTTTTTTGTCCGCGCCAATGTTGCCAAATTTGGGTGGCATCACTTTAGTGTGCATGAAAATTGTAGCTAGTGCAGTTGGTCCTTTAAGGGGTGGTTTTCCTGTTAAGGTTTCATACATAAGAGTTCCTAAGGAGTATATGTCAGCTCTGTGATCAACAGTACGTCCCACGCATTGCTCCGGGCTCATATAGAGCGGGCTGCCAAAAATTTCGCCAGTTTGGGTAAGTTTTGTGCCGGCGATAGTGTTTTCATTAATGATTTTAGCAATACCAAAATCAACTATTTTCACCAAATCACTTTGTCCATCTTTATTTATGATCAGTATATTGCCTGGCTTTAAATCGCGATGAATAATGTTTCTTCCATGCGCATAGGCACAACCGGCTGCTATTTGCATAAATATTGGCACGGCACGATTGATAGGCAGCTTGCCCTGGCTGTCAATCAGCTCAGCTAATGATTGTCCTTCAAGAAATTCCATAACCATATAGAGCTGCCCCTTCCATTCACCAAAGTCGCTGACTGAATTTATATTGATATGATCCAGTCGTTTGGCTGCCACTGCTTCTTGCCTGAATCGTTTGATGCTGCGTTGCTCGTCTACAAGCTGGGGTAACAACAATTTGCAGGCAACAATCTTGTTGGTTTCTGTGTCTTTGGCTTTAAAAACAACGCTTTTACCGCCTCTGCCGACAGGCATAAGAATTTCGTAT
>Ga0364915_10132_pt2 | contig 28337 bp, 25 predicted proteins | sample ExccelJu500001D4_3_FD_206958 | JGI IMG/M metagenome (GOLD analysis project Ga0364915, IMG submission 206958) | Enriched cells from Trout Bog Lake Hypolimnion, Wisconsin, USA - BchlTB.June25.5000.01.D4 | ecosystem: Environmental > Aquatic > Freshwater > Lake > Hypolimnion/Profundal zone | place... | reverse complement strand
AGTAAAATAAACAAGCCAGATGCCTAAGCAAAAACTCATATTGATCCCTTTGGTGCTCCTGGTCTTAATTGTCTTCACGCTTTATTGGCGCTTTGCCATTCACCCTTTCGAAAGCACGGACAATACCTATTTAAAGGCCCACCTCAGTCTCATCAGCCCCAGGGAGTCAGGATATGTGAAAGAAGTGCTCTTTGAGAATAATCAGCCGGTAAAGCCAGGAGATCTTTTGGTTGTGATCGATGATGCTGACTTCAAAGCGAAGGTAGCTGAAGGAGAGGCGGAGATTCAGGTTGAACTCGCACAAATCAGAAGCCTTCAGACCGATAAACGGGTTCAGTTAAGCCGAATACAGCAGCAAGCATCCGAAATTGTCAGTGCAGATGCTGATCTTGAACGGGCCGCAAAGGACCTAAAGCGATTTGATAATCTCGTAAGAGAAGGAGCGGTATCCAATCAGGCTCATGATTCCGCCAGTGCAGGTTTAAAGCAGGCTAAGGCACAAAGGGAGAAATTCTTGGCCGTTCGTGCTGAGGAAGAAGGTCAGTTATCCATGATGGATGCCCGTATCCAAGAGGCTCAGGCGAGAATCGCTTCGCTAGAAGCGACGCTTGAAATGGCGCGCATAGCCCTTTCCCACACGCGGATTTATGCACCCATCGCGGGTATCCTAGGTAATCGTATGGTCCAGGTTGGCCAGTTAGTCAAGCCTGGTAACGTAGTGGCCTATTTGACACCTGATCATGGCCTGTTTATTGAGGCCAATTTCAAAGAAACACAGATAGATAAAATGAAACCAGGTCAGAAAGTTTCTATTGAAATAGATGCTTTCCCTGACGAAGAGTTTACGGGTGTCGTCGACAGTTTTGCGCCGGCTTCTGGGTCTGAGTACAGCCTGCTCCCTTCAGAGAACGCGACAGGCAATTTCACCAAGATCGTTCGTCGAGTACCCGTTAAAATCAACTTCGACCCTAATCAGGATCTTACTAAACTAAGACCCGGGCTTTCTGCGATGGCTAAGGTACGCGTTCAGTAGACCATGACTTCAGCATCGGATGGTTCTGAGTCTACCGATTTCTCGCTTCAGCCCCCCGAGGCGGTGGGTGAGCGTACGCTCTCAACTCGTGAGTGGATCGGTTTCATTGCCATGGTATTTGGTATTTTCATGGCCATTCTCGATATACAGATTGTGGCGAGTTCACTGCAGCAAATCCAAGCGGGCCTCTCAGCCACACGAGATGAAATTACATGGGTACAAACCGCTTATCTCATTGCTGAGGTCGTCATTATTCCTTTGTCCGGATGGCTAGCTAGGGCGCTTTCAACGCGATACCTCTTTGCGATTTCCTGTGCCGGCTTTACGTTGATGAGCTTATTGTGTGCACTGGCCTGGGATCTAGAATCTATGGTGGTGTTTCGAGGTTTGCAAGGGTTATTCGGCGGCGCAATGATCCCCACCGTATTTGCGGTGATCTATACGATGTTTCCACCTCGATTACAGCCCTCCATGACGATTGTCGTTGGACTAGTCGTGACCATTGCGCCTACTGCAGGTCCTGTCTTGGGTGGTTATCTGACGGATGCCGTTTCCTGGAAAGCCTTGTTCTTGGTCAATCTAATCCCAGGGCTTTTGGTCTCTATCTTGACTTGGCTCTTAGTGCGTGTGGATGAACCCGAGTGGACACTCCTTGAGCGCATCGATTTTCGTGGCATCTTCTATATTGTTGTTTTTCTTGGCTGCCTTCAGTTCGTTCTCGAAGAGGGTGTCCGTAAGGAATGGTTTGATAGTCGAGAGATCGTTGTATTTTCAATCCTTTCTGTCGTTGCAGGTGTTGCGCTTATTTATAGAGAGCTCACTACCGAGAACCCCATTGTTGATCTTATGGCGTTTCGGGACGGTAATTTTGCAGTAGGTTGTATTTTTAGTTTTATTCTAGGTATAGGTCTTTACACCATCATCTACCTGATGCCCGTATACCTTGCCAGCGTCAAGGGCCTCAGTAGTCTTCAGATCGGTCAATACATTATGGTTGTTGGTCTGTTTCAATTTGTTTCCGCCTTTGTGGCGGGTCCTCTGGCTAAAGTGATTGATAATCGAGTGATGCTTTTTATGGGTTTACTCCTCTATGGCCTCGGTTGTTGGACCAATGGTGGTCTTACTCATGATGATGCCTATTGGGATTTCTTTTGGCCTCAGGCTTTGCGTGGGTTTGCGCTGATGTTCTGCTTTTTGCCAATTAATTCACTCGCTTTAGGAACGCTCCCACCTGAGGAAGTTAAAAATGCCAGCGGTCTTTATAATCTGATGAGAAACCTTGGTGGTGCCATAGGCCTTGCCGTTGCTAATACGCTCATGATTGAGTGGAACAAAGGGAACTACGCCAAGCTCCGTGAAGTGGTGGTATCTGGTTCCTCGCAGACTGAGTATGTTTTAGAAGGCATCAAAGAACGTCTCTTTAATGCTGGGGTCTCGGATCCTGAGCTAGCTGCGATCAAACAATTACAGGGACTGGTTCTCCGTGAAGCCGAGGTAATGACCATCAATGCTCTTTTTCATGGTCTTGCACTGGTCTTCTTTTTTGCGCTTTTATTGATGCCACTGGTGAAGAAAGTTAGCCATTCATCCGGTGATGCAGGCCACTAAGATCTGGTTTTTGTACCATAGGTCTCGGGCGGCCATTCTTTTTATACTGAATCTGTTTTCAGCCATAATGTATGGAGCAGGGCTAATCCCGCACTCTCATAATCCTTTCTGGAACCCGATCTATGACACAACCACATCACGCAGTCGCTGAACCTATCCGCTTATCCATTGCGGGAATGAGATGTGCGGGCTGTGTTGAGCCGGTTGAAAGCAGCCTCCAAGGCGTTCCTGGTGTAATTTCTGTATCTGTGAGTCTTGCAGATCACACGGCCTTGATCGAGGGAACTCCTGATATCGAACAGTTGAAAGACGCTGTAAAGAATGCAGGTTATGAAGCGGCCTTGATGGAGGGGCCTGAAAATCCAGAAGTGCAGGAAGCCTTCGAAGAACAAAAATTCAAAGAGCTGTTGAAAAAAGCAGTTGTTGCCCTAGCCTTGGCTGTCCCACTCATGCTCGGTGATCATTTGCATCTGCTCCCTCCTTTAGGTGAGCCCTTAGCGGCCTTGTTCTGGATGGTCGTATCCGTTCTTACCCTATGTGTCATGGTGTATTCAGGGGGACATTTCTTTCGTGGAGCGTATAACAGTCTGCAGCACCGCACGGCCAACATGGACACCCTCATTGCGCTTGGCACGGGTGCGGCTTGGTTCTATTCTTCCGTGGCTATTGTCATTGCCGATGCGCTCCCCCCTGAAGGAGCGCATGCTTACTTTGAAGCAGCCGTCACAATCATAGCCTTCATCAATCTGGGTGGTGCTCTTGAAATGAGGGCTCGAGGGAAAACGTCCTCAGCGGTACGTGAATTGATTGGTCTTCAGCCTAGAACGGCTCGGGTTGTTAGAGAAGGCGTCGAAGTTGATATCTCCATTTCAGATGTGGGTCTGGATGAAACCATTCTCGTTAGAGCGGGTGAAAAAATACCGGTTGATGGTCGTGTCATCGAAGGTCACTCGGCTATTGATGAATCCATGCTCACGGGTGAACCCATGCCGATTGAAAAATCAATGGGTGATGAAGTGATCTGTGGCACACTCAATAAGACTGGCAGTTTTCTTTTTAAGGCAACCCGAATTGGCCGAGATACGGTTTTGGCTCAAATCATAACGAGTGTCAGAAATGCCCAAGCAAGTAAGCCGCAGATTTCAAGGCTTGTTGATCGTATTGCGTCCCTTTTTGTTCCCGTTGTGGTGGCCATTTCACTCATGACCTTTGTGCTTTGGTGGAGTCTGGGTCCCGCTGATCATCGGTTTGGTTATTCTTTTGTCACGGCTATGACGGTACTTGTGATTGCGTGCCCCTGTGCACTTGGGTTGGCAACACCCATTTCTGTCATGGTTGCCGTTGGGCGCGCTGCTCAGTTGGGTATTCTTATTCGCAAGGGAGATGCCCTACAGACCTCCGGAAAACTAACGGCTCTCATTCTCGATAAAACAGGAACAGTCACCACGGGGAAACCTTCGCTTTCTCACGTGGAGCCCTTGCTTGGCTGGGAAGAGAAAGGTGTAATTCAATGGGCCGCTAGTCTTGAGTCGCGCTCAGAGCATCCTTTGGCCGAGGCTCTGGTTGAGGGGGCTAGAGCATCAATGATTGAACTATTGCCGGTATCGGATTTTGAAACCCTCATAGGGCGAGGGGTTAAGGGCGTCATTGCTGGCAAACTTACATTGTTGGGGAATGAAAAGCTTTTGCGTGAAAATGGTCTTGATATGGCTGTATTTAATGCCGCCTTACTCGATCAGGCTGAAAAGGGTGCGACCACGGTTTTTCTCGTTGTTGAATCCGAGGTCGTGGGCCTCATTTCCGTAGCAGATCCCATTAAGCCTGATTCTAAGGAATCCATCGAAAAGCTAAGGCAATTGGGTATACGCATCCTCATGGTCACTGGAGATCATCCTGTAACCGCTAATGTGATTGCGCAACAGGCCGGTATTGTTGAAGTCAGGGCAGAAGTGGCCCCTGAAGATAAAGCTCGTATTGTGGCTGAGCTTCAAGCAACTGGTGAAAAGGTCGGTATGGTTGGAGATGGTATTAATGATGCACCTGCCTTAGCTCAGGCAGATGTGGGCTTTGCCATAGGTAATGGGACGGACATCGCCATAGAAAGCGCTGATATCGTTCTGATGAGTGGTTCGATTTCTAAGGTTCCTGAGGCCATTTCACTGTCCAAAGCGACCCTGGTCAATATCAAGCAGAACTTGATTGGAGCCTTTGCTTATAACATCTTAGCGATCCCTGTCGCTGCAGGAATTTTATATCCTTTAGGTGGCATGCTACTGAATCCGATGATCGCAGGTGCCGCAATGGCGCTCTCATCCGTGACGGTTGTAGCCAATGCTAATAGGTTGCGATTTATAAAGCTTCTCTAAACATATACTAGGACTTAGGGGGGCTGGATAGTTGAGTGGGGGATTAATTAGACCACTCGGAAGCACACGCGTAGGCTAGATAGGAATCCGCTTGGGTCGTTGAACGTGGTGTGTTTTTTCCCGTATGTTTGACGGGTCTATGGCCTGATTCCAGATGGTTGATTTCACCGTAAAGTGTAAGCTCTGTACCCAGAAAAAGGGCTTCCTCATCCGCCTTTTGAATGGTTGGATGATCGCATTGGCCAAAGGAACATTTGCCCTTTTTGAATTCGGCTGCGATGGAGGCTTTTACCGCATCGCAGTTATCTTCAGCCCCAAGAGGTGTGGATAAGCAGGTAATCACAAAACCAAAGAATAAAATAGCCTGTTTCATTCGGGAAAGCCTCTGTTGATGTATGAGCATTTAATGGTCCATCTTAAGACTAAGCCAAGCTTAGATCCAGAAATGCTGTGCTTAGCCAAATCCTAAAAAATCGTATTAGGCCTAGTCATACGGTCAATAGAGTCATGGTATCCTCAGCTTAAGTACCCTTATGGGGCTGACACATCACGTTCTGGTTAAGGCCTAGTTGCCGGATAGGAGATCGATGCATCCTTTGATCGCAATCGCAGTGGGTGGCGCCGCCGGCGCCTTAACTCGTTTTTTTGTGGGTAATAGCATCCATGCCTGGTTGGGTCGCGATTTCCCTCATGCTACTTTATTCATCAATGTTTCGGGGTCATTCTTAATGGGCCTTTTATCTGAATTGATGGTACAAAGATTTTCCGTTGCAGGTGAATATCGTGCTGCAGTGCTCGTTGGATTTCTGGGTGCCTACACAACGTTCTCTACCTATGCACTCGAAAGCTTTATGCTCATAGAGGAGGGTGGTGTTCATAAAGCCTTCCTGAATATTTTCTTAAGTAATGCTCTTTGCATATTAGCGGTATGGGTGGGTATTCTTTGGGGGCGGAATCTATTTAACGGAATGGGATTAGCCCTCCCATCCGATACATGGGCATATCTGGTTGTGCTGGCTTGCTGGATCGTGGTTTTGTTTTATTGCGCCTCGATGAGTATCGTCTTTAATCATTACCAATTACCTGAATTATGGCGACTTCTCTTCTTTATTGTGATTCTTGCTGGTGTCGCCGTGATGTCGACAATATGGATGTCCTACAGGCTCTTTGGCGTTGACTTGACACTCGGGAGTGTCTTTACCTTATTCATCATGAATACGCTGTTTGGGTCATCGGTATTAATACTGGCCAATTTCCTGGGTAATGGGTTCTGGCGTCTCTTCATCATGAAGTAGGCATTGTGGATGTGGATTAAGGACTGGTCCTCTTATTTTTGTTGGGGTAACGTGAAATGAAATGGTTGTTGTTATTTGTTCCTATTGCCTTTGGCCTAAACAGCTTTCATATTAATCCAATCATCGTTTTTTTTGCCTCAGCCTTAGCGATCATTCCTTTGGCTAGTTTGATGGAGCAGGCTACAGAGGTTTTATCCAAATATTTAGGACCCACATTTGGCGGTCTATTGAGCGCTACGATGGGCAATGCGCCTGAACTTATTATTGGCATCTCGGCGCTCAATAATGGTCTTATTGAAGTTTTGAAGGGCTCTATCGCTGGCTCCATCATCGGCACACTTTTATTCGGTCTGGGTGTCACTATGATTTCAGGCGGACTTCGTAAGCCTGTGCAGACTTTCGATACCGCCATGGTCTCAATGAATAATGGGCTGTTATCGGTGACAGCCTTCGGTCTTATTATTCCGGCAGTGTTTAAGTTTAGTAGCCCAGTCGATCAGGAAATTAGCACCCATATATCGATTTTGATGTTGATCATCTATACGGCGAGTCTTGTTTATACCCTTAGGAACAGTCACACACCAATCGGTAAAGAAGGGGTTGAGCATGCTTTGGAGGATGTGAGCGAAGAGCAACCGGAGTCGACGCATGAGGCGCCAAAGTGGTCCAGAAATACGGCTACTATGATCCTCGGTGGAGTAACTATTGTATTGGCTTTCGTTAGTGACCTTTTAACCGATACGATTCAACCGGCCTCCGATGTCATGGGCCTCACCCCTTCTTTTGCGGGCGTTTTCCTATTGGCGCTTGTGGGCAATGTTCCACAATACCTCAACGCAATGTCGTTTGCGTACAAACGCCAGTTAACGTTAGCGCTGTCTGTTAATCTGAGCTCAACCTCTCAATTGGCCTTGCTTGTGGCTCCAATTCTGGTGCTATCTGGGCAGTATATGGGGCTCAATATGAATTTGACGTTCTCCCCATTCGAATTGATTGGCATCATTCTAGCCGTGATGATCTCAAGGCATCTTCTGACGGATAACCGAACGACTTGGCTTGAGGGGGTAATGCTCATCGTGGTGTATGCCATGCTCGGGGTTGGTTTTTATTATGCGCCTAGCGCATAAACTAATTTCATCATTATCAAGCACCCGAATGGGTGCTTTGTAGGTAAAGAGCTACGTCAATTTCAGCTGGCGCCAGAAGGTAGTTGGTCAGTTCCTAAATCTCAACCCACTGACATTGATCATGAACCTGAAGGACCACGGTCCCCTTCACAATCTTGCAGCGAAGGGCAACAAGCTGGATGTTTTTATGGAAGACCGTGGTTAGGATTGCAGAAGATTCGGTCTCAATGCCTCATTCTTCTGAGAGTTCCCGTTCAATACATTCTGATAGTGTCTCGTCCACTTCGACCTTACCGCCAGGAAACTCCCAGTAGCCAGCAAGATTTTGCCCTGGAGCTCTCTTGGCAATGAAGGTTTTTGTAGCCTTCATTATCACACCAGCCGTCACGACCTTGAGCCCCCTTTTATATGATTCATGCGGGTGTCACAGATTTGACGGATTGTCGGTGATCATTGTTTGAACACTTCTAAAGGGTTCATCCGAAACGCGAATGGAGCCAGAGTACGGGTCGTTGAAAAGGAACACGATGTAAAGGTTCAGTGTGACCATTAAGGTCACCATCGCAGTCATCAAGGCCTGAACCCGATCGTTATGGGTTGCAAAAAACATTGTGAAAGCAATGGTGACTGCTCCCCCAATCAGCAGAGAGACCCATTCAATTGTTGGGATGCTGTATTGAAAGAAATTCAGCCTTCCTCGTCGGTTTTCCGCAGCAACCAAAGCTGCACTCAGAATGTTCGGGTAGATGGCCTTCTGATTCTCTGTGATGGGCTCTACGGTCCTGATGAGTTTGACGAGGTTGATAAAGTGAGTTTTTGCCAATGGACTTTTCTCGCCGTGTTCCAGCATGATCCATTCGTGTTCGATGATTTCATCGACGTATTCTCTTAGTTTCTCGCGTATGGGTTGCTGATTCTCGATCGGTAGCCTCTCTGCAAGAGCGAAGATTTCTATTAAGGCAGAAGCTTCATTTTCGGTGTATTGCTTGGCATCATTGAATTTTGAAGTGGCATCAATTAACACCAAACCTAAAATCACCGAATACAAAGTACCAATGGCTGAGAAATAGTTTCCGCCGACTTCGTGAAGGGCTTCCAAGCTCTCAACACCGAACCGAGCTTTAATGAATCGTTGCAACAGGAGTGCAACGGCTATAGCCAGCGTTATGAGTGCAATTCCAACGTAGATATTGTCGAAAGCAAGATGATTCATATTGAGAAGATTGCAAAACAAGCAGAGTTTTTGAAAGAGCCTTTTACTTCGTTCATTTATATACAAATTCCAAATATAAGCAAAGCGTTCAAAGGGCTATTGAGAGCATAAGAGGTCAATCAGAGCGTGAAGTTTTATTTACTGGTATTTCTGTTTTTTTGATCAGTTGGTCTGTCTGGCTGTGGATCAAATGCCTGTTAATGATGAAAGACATACTGTGGTGTTTTGCCTTTTATGATGACCAGTGAACAGGTTGCTACTGAATATAGGACGATAAAGACATGAGATTAGGTATTAGAATGTGGTTAGGATTGAATGTTGGTGTCACTCTTCTCAGCGTGTCTTTTAGAAGAAGAACCTAAATGTTACAGAAAACAAAGGATTAGAACTATGAAAACAATGGCCTTAAAAGCGCTTCTGCTGTATACGTTTTCGATAATAACCGTTCAGGCTGATACTGCTACAGTCCAAATGCATTCGATTCATTCGACAGGGGTAGGGGATTTCATCGGTCTTATTAAGATCCGTGATGTGAGTGAGGGTGTGCAATTTGACCCAAACCTAAAATCACTCGCACCTGGCTTGCATGGATTTCATGTTCATGAAAACGGATCTTGTAGTACGGGTGAAAAAGATGGCTCTTTGCAGGCAGGTTTAGCCGCGGGTAGTCATTACGATCCAGATAAAAGTGGGAAACATCTTGGGCCCAAGGGTGAGGGTCATAAAGGGGATTTGCCTGCCATTCATGTCGGAAGTGATGGTAGTGCGTTAACTCCCGTGAAGAGCGAGCGTCTAAGTCTTAATGATTTACACGGTAGAGCTCTTATTATTCATGCAAACCCTGATGACTATGATCATCAACCGGGGGGAGCTCGTATAGCCTGTGGTGTCATCCCATAGGTGAGGGCCAATCGAAATTAGAGAATCAGCAGGAGCAAATGGAGAAAGCATTGGTCGGATGGATTATTGCGATTAAACTCCGTTAAAACGGGAAGTCATCGAAAGGGGGGGCTAGAGTCTATTTTGCAGTTACAGAGGTGTCTAATAGACAGATGGTGGGGTTTTACCAACGGATCGTTTCGCCTCTGTAATCTACGAAATGGGCTCCAGATTTCGAGTTGAGTGATCTCATGGCGGCTAGCATTCCAGCGACTGACTCATGTGGCTCGAGGATGTGTTCGACCGAAGCCGCGAATGGTTGGGACAATTTTGATTTAACGGTTCCCGGCTGAAGAGCAACGATACGTAATTGGGGGTTTTTACGTTGAAGTTCTATTGCAGCGGTTTGCAGGAGCATATTCAAAGCGGCTTTCGCGGCTCTGTATCCATACCATCCTCCTTTCTTGTTGTCTGCAATACTACCCACGCGGGCCGACAGTTTGGCGTAGATGGAGGGGCCTGGTGCCAGTAGGGGTGCGAAGTGGCGAAGTACTAATAGCGGCCCGACCGCGTTAATCGCAAAGTTGCGCATCAATTGTTGTTGATCAATGCTTCCTAATGACTTTTCAGGCCCAACTCCGTTGATGGTTAGAGCACCCGTTGCTTCTATGATGACTTGAAAGGGACCTGATGAAGCCGCTATGGAGGCCTGTTTGCAGATTGTGTCTGAGTCTGTAAGTTCAAATCCTTCTGAACCTTTCCTTGATACGATTTCTATATGGACACAATTGGGATCTCGTTGGAATGCTTCTACGAAAGCATTGCCAATCGCACCCGATGATCCGATTACCAGGGCTTGATAATCTTGTGGGAAGAGCGAGGTACTGATTGACGGTGTAGTCATGCATTAAACCATTTCGGTGAACCATCCTTTTGGCAGATTCTCCTCTAATATCGTCGTGGCTGCCAGGGAACTGAGGGTATTGGTAATAGTGAAACCATTTAATACTCCTTTATGAACTTTCTTGAAGAGATGGGTAACCACGACAACGCTCTCACTATGGGAAATGTTCAGTTCATCACAACCATCACCAAAACTTGGTTACGGACGCCAAGACCCATTGTTATATTGATTGGATATCTTTCACAAATGCCTCAAGCGTTTCACTCTGGGTGTCCCAACCCGTCATTAGGCGGACAACATTCCCCCCAGTTAAACCATGAAAAACCCAACCTTTATCTCGAAGGCCTTTAGAGACGCTATCAGGGAACTCAATAAAAATAGCGTTGGCCTCGCGAGTGATCCATGGTGTAAAGCCGGCACTGGCCAGTAACTTTTCGAGGTATACAGCCATGATGAGTGCATGGCGAGCATATATTTGATAATGGCTGTCTTCTAGGAGCCCTAACCAAGGACCCGTCATCAGCCTCATCTTTGAGGAGACTTGTCCAGATTGTTTCAGGCGGTGTCCAAACCCCTTAGCTAATGGACGATTGAAAAAGAGGATGGCATCACCAAAGCCTCCGCCTAATTTTGAGGCGCCTAGTACAAGTACATCGACACCGGCTTTCCAACTTAGGTCTGCAGGCGCCATCTGAAGAGCCTCGCACGCAATGAAGAAGCGAGCCCCATCCATATGACAGTGAAGCCCCCTGTCTTTTGATATATGAATGAGTTCTTGTGTTAACGGCTGAGTATAGAGTGTTCCACGCTCGGTGGTTTGTGTAAGACTTAAGGCCCCTGGGGGCTGAAACTTGAGATCGGCCTTTTCCTCTAGCGCCGTTCGAAGATCTTCTGGATTTATTCGGCCATCACGACGATCAGCAATGGCCCTAAGCCCGATTCCGCTCCCAAAAAACGCGGGTGCGCCGCACTCATCCAGACGAATATGTGCTACTTCATGGCACAAAACGGATTCATAAGGTTTAAGGAGATGAGCAAGAACCAGACTATTGCCCGCTGTTCCAGAAGATACATAAAAGATCTCAGCATCAAAGTCGAACACGTCTCGTAGTTGATCACTGGCGGCCTTTGACCATGAGTCTTCCCCATATGGAGGCGCACTGCCTGCGTTGGCACTCACCAGCGCATCGAGGGCCTCTGGGCAAAGCCCAGACCAATTGTCGCTCGCGAGCGCGGAGCGGGCGTCTATAGGGATCTCGGAAGCTTTATTGATCAACTTGAACACTATCGGACTAGGCGGATTAAGGATATTTACAAGATGACCGATACTTCAAATGAAGTATCGGTCAAAATGCTTTGACCCAATCGTTGCTCCGATCGTTCCCGTATGGGTTAGCTAGTTGGTTGACCTAACCCACTATGATTCCAAGCCTCAGGATCCAGTGCTGGCAGATTATCAAGTATGGCATCGTAAGCCTCGCTTGAAACGCTGACCTCACCTCGTAGAGGATTATCCACGGAAGCCGTCAGGAAGATCATCAGCCCAGTGAAAATACCGTAAATTAAGGTTACGAAGATATGAGTTGAAAGTCGGGTTGTATGAAATAGATAGAGCAGCGGTATATTCAGCAGAGACCCTCCGATGATCACAGCCCAAAATACACCGGGTATGCCCGTATTTACCTCAGCGATACGCAGACGACGTGCTTCCGTGAGATGGTTGAATGCAGTCAGTGTTTCCCTATAGAGACTCTCATCAGTGCCCGGATAAGTTTTGTATCTAACCAGTTCTAAGTGGAGATTCGAGAGGATCGTTGCGCCGCTCTTATTAACAAGGCCCTTTCGTTGAGCTGGCCAGTCTTCATGGATAACCCCTTCTAGATAGCGGCGAATATGTGCTTGCATCCTGGCTTTTGAGGGCTGATGCAGACCGCTGACATCCCGATAGAGCGCGGCAACGGAAGCGGCTTCTTTGGAAACAATTTCATCAACAGCATCGAAGTTTTCCCATGTGGCAACAGCCACTAACCCAAGCAGTAGACCATACAAAACGCCTACACCGGAGAAAACAGCCCCGGTCATCTCGTTCATGTCAGGGTGGACATCAAAGGTTCTGTAGATCCAGCCGCGAAGAATGATGAGCCCAAGGAGCGATACAGCGATATAAACGGCGGTGATGCCGAGTCCAAGTTGCCAGGTAGGTATGTTGTATATCCAATAAATAGTCATAAAAAGTCACCTTAATGCGTCATGGGCTAGTGGAGTTTATATAATGATCCACTCTGCTTCATTCACTGATCATCAATGATACCGTTTGTTCCCTTTAAGAAGATATTCCAAATTTATTGTGAGGCTCATCTAATAGGTCAGAATATCAGCAGAGTGTCGAAAAACGTGGGATGGCAAGAGGACATGTTTTAAGACTGAGGGGTGAGGTGTCTTCGTTATGGATCAAGTGACCGTATAACTAATAAGCTGAGAGACAGAGTGAGTACTACACAATTAATTCCAGAGGGGATAGAGGGTTATTTGTCAGGCTCCTTGCTGACACAGGATGTCGGTGCCCCTTTCTTTATCGGCCTGGCCGTTGGTTACTTCGCCAAGAAGGTATTTCGAATCGCCTTGTTTGTCTTTGGGGCTTTTTTGGTTCTATACTTTGTGCTGGAATATTTTGGCCTTTTTACCCTCAGTAATGAGACCCTGGAAGGGGCCGCTAACACGGTGTCACAAGATGCGCAATCGGCAGGATCGTTCCTGATGAACCGCTTAACAGGTTTCACCAGTAAAGGAGTCTCTGCTGCGGCCGGCTTTTTAGTTGGGCTTAAAGTTGGGTAGGCGTGATGGTTAATAACTCCTGATCTAAGATCATCTGAAATATATTACTGAAGCTCTAATTTTAGATTTATAGAGTGATATGAGGACTAAATATGATGGTTCGATTGATGAAAAAAATTGGATTGGCTCTTCAGTTGGTGTGTTTATTTGGCGGTACCGTTCTTAGTGGATGCACTAACTCCGTTCCTCAGCAAAGCATTCAGAACTCGCCATATACACATGGCAATGTGCAACTTCACCTGAAAAAAGGAGTAACTAGTCAGGCGGATGTGTTGAATGTATTTGGCGCGCCTAATATTGCCACGACGGATGAGACAGGTCAGGAGATTTGGACCTATCAGAAGAACGCAACAGTGGCGAACAGCAACACCTCAAATAGTTTTGGAACGGTCATTATCGCGGGGGTTAGTAATGGCTCTTCAGGGTTTGAACAGTCGAGTAGAACGATGACGCTTATAATCAAGTTCGACAAGGGAAAGGTCTCTGATTTTAAGAGCATGTCTTCTAGCTTCTAGATCCAGATCGGACATTCGAATGAATAAAATTGCACTTCTCGTTTTGATCGCTATGTCCCTTACAGGATGCGCGCCTAAGAAACCAGTAAAGACCCCCCTTGAGCTACAGGCAATCCAGTCTAGAGAGTTCAGTACGGACAAGAAGGTGGTGTTTCAATCCACTATGTCAGTTTTCCAGGACCTCGGGTATGTCATCCAACAGGCAGACCTTGAAACGGGATTCATAACGGCAAAAAGTCCAACACAAAATGATCTTATTCCATTCGTTGGCATGAAAATGACCGATACCAAAGGTACTGCATTCGTAGAACAAATTGGTGATAAAGCAAAGGTACGCTTGAATTTTGTTGGGTCGGAAGAGACTTCGAACTCTTACGGTATGAAGTCCTCCCAAGATAATCCAATAGATGATCCTTTGATCTATCAGAATGCATTCACAAGAATTCAAGAGGCTATTTTTGTGAGGACGGCCAATACCGCGATTAATAAGAAGTAGAAAGATGCTTAAGTAATGGTTTACCTGCTTTTTACTGGGTCAGTAAAAGGTTGGAGGGTTTTCTGTTTCTTTAAAAACGCTTAAGTAACTGCGGCTTAATGAAGATTCGTAATATCTAAGTTAGGTTGTTATCAACTCCTTTATCGGCTCAAACCCGCTCGCCAATACCGATTGTCCTTGTTAGGCACCCCAAATTATTTTGATACCGTCAAATCAGGATCTCAAGCTTTCATCATTACCAATAAACATGGTGAAATCAATGGTGACCAATCGACGTACTCTTTGAGTTTTTCGCGAATGGTTTTCTGGTTCTCGATCGTTACACTCTCTGAACGTGCAAAGATCTCTTCCAGCAAATAGTTGGTTTTGGCCAATCAAGACCAGGCCAAAAGTCACGGGTTAACCAATGGCAGAGAAATTGTCTCAACGCACTTCTTGGAGTGATTCTAGGCTTTCAGCACCAAATCAAGCTTTAAGATCTCATGGAGTAAAGACCTTGATGATGTTTTTCCCCTTGGTTCTCCCGCTCATGCTTCTAGCCATGGCTTCTTCCAGGCAGCCTAAGTCATAAATGTGATCAGTTAGAACCTGAAGAGTTCCTTTTTCAGCTGACTCTCTAAGATAGTTGAGATCAGCCTGACAGGGTTTAACTCCGACTATTCGGACTGAATATTCCTTCGCTAACCACTTTACTTTGGAGAGCAAAAAAAGTTTAGGGGTTGGGAGAACTGAAACATAATGCCCCCCTTTTGCGAGCAGAGGTTTCCAGCTGGAGAAGGGCTCATTAACAACGGTGTCGAAGATTACATCAAAGAGCCCTTCTGGTTTCAATCTTCCAGTGTAATCGATCACATCATCCGCTCCGAGAGAGGTGGCTAAATCTAAATTGTTGGGTCCGGTAGTAGCTGTAACCTCAGCTTTAAAGCTCTTTGCGATCTGAATCGCAAGATGCCCTACGCCACCGCTGCCCCCGATAACCAGAACCCGATCTCCAGCTTTGATTTTCCCGTGATCACGCAGGGCTTGTAATGCTGTCATACCTGCCAGAGGCAGCCCAGCTAGTGTAAAGTCATCAAGATGGTCTCCTGTGAATGCTAACGTTGATGCATCTGTAACGAGGTATTCAGCGGCTGCCCCAAGGTTTCTAAGTGATAGCATGCCGAAGACCTTTTGGCCCAAAGCTATAGCGGATGTGCCCGCTCCATTCGCACTCACCGTTCCAACAAAATCGAAACAAGGAATTGGTGGAAAGACTCCAAACGATCCCAACCAGCCGAGCACTCCTTGTCGAAGTTTCCAATCGATTGGGTTCACAGAGGTTGCATGTACCTTTACCTGAACCTGGCCTTCATGCGGTAGAGGTATAGAGATCTCGCAAAAACTGAGTTTTCGATTTTTGCCAATGCCACGGTAGGTCATAGTTTTCATATTAGCCGCTTCATTTTGATAAATGTGGTTGATAATAAAAAGTTAGCTTGGATCCAGCGGACCTGCCTATTGGTTGTTTAATTATTCTCTTTTAGATTATTTGTGAGATTTATGTTTTTTTGCTCCATTACGCCAGCGCTCCGTAATGACGTAAAAAACGGGAACAAATGGAATGGCTAATAGTGTTGAGGCCATCATGCCGCCGAATACGACGGTTCCGATGGCTTGCTGGCTTGCAGCCCCAGCCCCCTCGGCCCCCATTAAAGGGATTACACCTAATATGAAAGCTAGGGATGTCATGAGGATCGGACGAAACCTTCGGCGAGTAGCTTCTACGGCCGCTTCAATGATATGCATCCCTTCTGCCCGTAATTCTCTTGCAAACTCAACCACAAGGATCGCATTTTTACTCGCCAAAGCGATCATCAAAACAAGACCTACTTGCGTATAGAGGTTGCTCTCTAGGTTACGAGACATCAGTGCCAGCACGATTCCCACTAAGGCCATTGGTACAACTAAAATGACAGCCATCGGAGTAGCCCAACTTTCGTACTGTGCCGCTAACACCAGGAAAACCATGAGAATTGAAAGGGCAAAGACCCAGTAGGTTTGATTGCCAATTTGTCTTTGTTGATAGGCGATAGATGACCACTCATAACGCATGCCGGCAGGTAACACTGAGGCTGAGATATCCTCCATCAAAGTTAGTACTTCATCAAGGCTTGCCTCTCTAGAGGGCGCCAGAATAAGTCTAGCGGATGGATAAAGATTGTAGTGTGTCACGAGTTCTGTCCCAAGCCTTTGGCTGACCTTCATTAAGGTACCTAAAGGCACCATCTCTTTGTTTTCGTTTCTGACGTATTGATTTGTAATATCCTCAATGTCTAAACGATAGGGCGCGTCTGCCTGAACATAGACTTGAAAAGACTGGTTGAACTTATTGAATAAATTGATGTATGTCGACCCAAGGTAGCCTTGTAGCGCATCAAAAACACTTTTCACATTCACTTGAAGTGATTCAACTTTAGTTCGATCTACATCCAAAAATATTTGTGGGCTCTGGTGGCTGAATGTATTAGCTATAAAGCCAATGGCTGACTGGGTATTGGCCACTCGAACGACTTCTTGAGCCGCCTTTTCTAGCTCTGCAAGATCGTTGCCTTTTCTATCTTCGATTATTAACTCCAGTGCACCGCTGGCCCCTAGACCCTGAATGGGCGGGGGAGGCAGAACAATGAAGCTGGCTTCAGGAATCTGATCTAGACGGCTTTTTATGCTCTTTATGATGTTTTCCTGACTCAATGCATCGCCACGTTTGTCCCAATCGTCATAGACCCCGAACGTGGCTATGGTATTTGACATGTTAGCTTGGTCTAAAGGAGAGAGACCACCCAGAACAACCCAGGCTTTGATTCCTGGTGTCTGCTTTAAAACCTCTTCCACTTGGCTCGATGTTTCTCTTACTCTTGGCTGCGAGGCTCCATCAGGGAGTTTTGTTAGGATGATGCAATACCCTTGATCCTCTATGGGGAGAAACCCCACGGGATTATTCACAAATAACCATGCGCCTACAGCCACAATGCCGAAGAAGGTGATTGCCATAGCTCGCGTTCTTTGAACCATCCAGCGGATTAATTGGGTATATACGTTTTCAATGACTGCATATCCACGATTAAATCCAGCATAAAAAGCATTAGGCTGATAGTTTTCTGGTCTTGCCTTAAGGTACATCGCACATTGGACTGGCTTCAGTGTAAGGGCATTTATGGCGCTAATCACAGCCGTGGATGCAATGACTAGTGCAAATTGTCTGAAGAGTTGCCCTCCTATACCCGGCAAAAACGAAGTGGGTATAAATACAGAGATGAGGACGAAAGTAATCCCCATGATCGGCCCTGTCATTTCCTGCATGGCCTTGATTGCGGCATCTTTTGGGGTCAGACCTTTTTCGATGTAATGTGTCGCATTCTCGACGATAACAATAGCGTCATCCACTACGATGCCAATGGCCAGAATCAAGGCAAAAAGAGTCATTAAGTTGATTGAGAATCCCAACATCGCCATAGCGCCGAAGGCGCCTATGATGGTCACAGGTACCGTAGTCGCGGGTACTAAAGTGGCTCTCCAGTTCTGTAAGAAAAGCACAATCACAATCAGTACGAGTACTAGGGCTTCCCATAGGGTTTCATAAACGGCATGAATGGATTCTTTAACGAAATCCGTTGTGTCGTAATAGATGGCGTACTTGAGCCCATCTGGGAAATCCTGACTCAACATTTCCATCTCTTTCCGAATTTGATCGCCGACTTCAATCGCATTGGCCCCAGGAAGGGAATAGACAATCATCTGGGTGCTGTTTCGGCCGTTAACTTTGGCGAAATTGGAATATGATTGTTGGCTAAGTTCGACTCGTGCTAGATCCTTCACACGAATAACAGTGGACGTTGATTCGTTATTTTTATCCTTATCCCGATTGGTTTTAATGATAATGTTTTCAAATTCGGTGACTTCAGAAAGGCGCCCTAGTGCGTTGATCGTGAACTGTGTGGGATGATCTTTAGGGACGGGTGCACCACCGAGGGTGCCCGCCACGACTTCGACATTGTTTTCCTTAATGGCATCAACCACATCCGTTGTGGTCATGCCATAATATTTCATCCGTTCAGGATTCAGCCAGACTCTCATGCTGTAGGAGCCAGCACCTAGGATTTTGATTTGCCCTATACCCGGAATTCGGCCTAAAGGGTACTGCAGATTAATGATGGCGTAATTTGAAAGATAGGTTTCATCGTATCGATCGTCATCTGAGTATAGGCTGACGACCTGGAGAATGTTGGTAGAAAGCTTCAGGGTATTGACACCTTGTTTCTGAACAACATCTGGGAGCTGTGCTAGAGAGCTGTTGACCTTGTTTTGTACCAAGGCAAGCGCCGTATTGAGATCACTGCCGACTTTAAATGTGATTGTTAGGTTGTAAGAGCCATCACTGCCACTGGTTGAGTTTTGATACATCGAGCCCTCGATGCCGTTTACAGCCTGCTCAATAGGTACGCCAACAGTCTTAGCAATGATTTCAGCGCTTGCTCCTGGGTAGCGTGTGGAGACTTGTATCGTCGGCGGAACAATGGCTGGATATTGAGCAACTGGCAGGTTCATCATGCTCACGATGCCGAGAACAATGATGATGATCGCGATTACATTGGCAAAGATCGGCCTTTCAATGAAAAACTTAGAAATCATTGAGTCACCACGGTTGCTACCGATCCTGGGGAGATCGTGGACTCAGGGGATAAATGAATCTCCTGCTGGATCGGCTTGACTGTTTTCCCTGGGATTGCTGTGATTAGACCATTAATGATCACCCAGTCTGACTGATTGACACCATCGATTATCGCGACGAGCTTATCCTTGTGAGCACCAGTTTGAACGGACTTGCGCTGGACAATGTTCTTTTCATCAATCGTTAGCACATAACTGCCAAGTTGATCATAAGCAACGACCTCCCTTGGAAGCAGTAGCTCGGGCTCAGGGTTTGCAATCGATGCTCTTACCCGAGCATACAGTCCAGGAAGCACTCTATAGTTTGGATTTGGAAAGATAGCCCGGAGGAGCAGGGTGCCGGTCGTGCTATCCACTCGAATACCCGCAAAATCCAAGACACCGTCGTGGGGATACCCTTCTTCGTCAGCTAAACCCAGTGAAACGGGAATTTGAGGGACTCTACCTTTAGCCATGTCAGATTGGGCTTGGGTCTCAGACTTTCTAGCCTGAACGCGAAGTAAATCCTGTTCACTGATGCTGAAATAAACATAAATGGGATCGATCTGATTCACTTCTGCTAATACGGTATTTTCACTCGCACCTACTAGGTTCCCTGGATCCTTCATTCGTCTGCCAGCAATACCATTAAAAGGTGCAACCACTTGGGTGTAACTCAAGTTAAGTTTTGCAAGTGTAACTTCGGCTTCAGCCGACATCAGACCGGCTTTGTCCGCATCACGTTCATAATGCCAACGATCAACATCGGTTTGAGGCGCTGCGTTTTCCTTTAGAAGACCAGAAAAACGTCGGAACTCTGTTTCACTGTGCATGAGTTTCGCTTTGTTCCCTAATACCTCTGCTTGAGCCTGGGCGAGCTTTGCTTCATAGGTGTCGTGTTGTATTTGAAAGAGTAGTTGCCCTTCCTTTACCAAATCACCCTCGTGAAGTAACACTTTTTCAAGAAAACCCTCGACGCGGGCTTTGAGTTCAACGGTTCTATAAGCTTGTGTGTTACCCGTGAATTCTAAAAATGGGGTTACTGATGCAATGATGGGGTGGGCCACTTCAACTTGAGGAGGAGGCGGAGGTACAAAAGAATTTGATTTCTTGCAGCCAGGTAATATGAAAAGTGTGACCGTGGTGATGACCGCCGCAATCTGTGTCATTGAATGACTCAATCTGCTTAGTCTCAAATGGTTAACGGCTAAAAGTTTTGTATGTGGTTCGTTCATATGAATTACCATTCCGGTGCGCGGATGAGGTTCGTTGGGCGTTGGGTCGGGGCTGGCATGGGCTCTAATAACCCGCCCCAGTTGGTCCGATTTTCCATGGCGATTCTGATCGGCTCTGGAATGAATGCCTTTCCTTCCCTTAATTGCCAACCCCCACCCAGATTTCGGTATACGCCGACCAGATTGTTGGAGATGGAACCTAGGGTCTGGGCAAGATTATCTTGCTGCTTGAGTAATTCCTGTTCAGCTGTTAGCACGGTCGTAAAGTCTGTAATGCCTTCCGTGTACTGCAATTGAGCGAGGCTGAGAGAACGTTGTGCGGCTGCAGTACTTTCAGCCAAATACTCGGCCGAATTCTGATTCATTAAAAAGGCGATTAAGGAATCCTCAACGTCTTTTTGGGCTCGGAGCACAGTCTGTTGATAAGTCAGAAGCATTTGCTCAAACTTAGAGTCCTGTGCTCTAACCTGGTTGGTTAGCTGACCATAATTAAATAGATTCCATTGAACAGAGGGGCCAAAACGGTAGTAATTGTTACCCCATCCAAACATGTCGCTGAGGCTACTTCCGGTTGAATTACTGGCCACAAAACCAAAGCTACCGCTGATAGAAAATGCGGGATAAAGACTCGCTTTGGTTACGCCAATCTTTGCGGACTCAGCAACAGCATCTAACTCAGCTTTTCTAATATCGGGTCGGCGTCTGATAAGGTCAGTTGGGATGCCTACTGCCACATGAACAGGTGGCGCAGGAATCTTGCCGATTTGAGATGAGTCGCCCAAGCTTTGGATCAGTTTTTCAGGCGGAATTGAAAAGAGCAGACAGAGCACATTTTTAGACTGTTGTATCTGGCTTTGAAGGATGGGGACGGTTGATTGGGTGCTCGCTAGAATGGTCTTTGCTTGCTCAACATCACGCTGGGTGCTGCTACCACCTTTGAATTTTGATGTCGCTATACGAACACTTTCGGATTGTATGACGACGTTATTTTCTGCGATTTGGAGACGCTTCTCGAGCGTCCGCAGCTGTATGTAGTTTGTTGCAACTTCAGCAATTAATGTAAGCAAGGCATTGTCATAAGATGCAACGGATGCCATCAGTTGTGCATCTGCGGCCTCTATAGCACGACGAAATTTGCCCCAGAAATCTATTTCCCAGTTGGCCATGACCCCAATTCGGCTATAAGCTAGTGAATTACCCAAGCCTAAGTCCTTGAGTAATGGGGAACTGATTTCGTTCAGTTCACCGTCAAATCCCTGTTTTTGAGGGTAGAAATCGCCGATTGCGATGCCGAGTTCGGCTTTGGATTGTAGGATTCGAAGTCCTATTGTGCGAAGGGGAATATTCTGTTGGTAGGCTTTTAAGATCAATTGATTTAAGACGGGATCCTTAAATAACTGCCACCAGTTACTAAAGTCTCCACTTTCGTTCTTTACATGCTTGTTTTCTTTTTCTAGCCAATCTTTGGCTACATCAATGTCAGGCGACTCGTATTCAGGACCAATTTTGTAGTTACAGCCCGAAAAAATGGCAAGGTGAAATGCAGCAATCAATAGATGAAAGATCCGTTTGATCTGATGCTTTGGAGTCAACATGTGCTTTCCGAGTTTGCTAAACAAAAGTCCAAAGGTTTCATGTGTTACGAAGTGGGCTTTTGCAATTCGCGAAAAAACTCAACAGCACTTTATTGTTTTTCTGGGAATCATTTCAATCCTACGATCGTAGGATTGGGATTTTAGCTGGCATGATGTCCCTCTTGGTGCTATCAAAAAGGCGGTCCAGATGGATGAAGGACGCTCTGGATTCTGTTGTTGCCTTGTTCATATTTGAACCTGCCGGTATGGTGGGTTCTTCAATTTAGTCAATACCTATGGATGGACGTTCTTCAATGAAAGTAGTCAACACTCCCTAGCTTTATTGTTCTATAACCCCAAGAGCTCTTTGATATTTATGTATCAGATTAATTCGTTTCTGCTTCTGTTTGCTTCAGCATCCATCATTGGCTATCTAGTTAGCTCATCGCTTTTTTTTCGAAAAGATACTCGCTCCTATCCAAGAACCGTTTGGTTGGCGGGATGTGGCTTTATGGCTTTTGGTCTCTTAGTGATTAGCCGAGAGTTTTATGTGCTCTCAGCCGATTCACTACCGGTAGGACCCTTCTTTGATATAGGGTTCATGCTTTGTGTGCTAGGTGGCTTAAGTCTGAATATTCTATATGACGGTCTGAAGGGGCTAGAGAAGAGGAATACCTACTTTAAGGTGACTTTTTTTTTCTTGGTTGCAGCCCTAACAGGTAAGTATTTTGATTCATTCATTGATGGGCTGATTGCCAGAGATCTCCTTCTAATATTCCTTTCGTTTTGGCAGATGAGGTCTTTACATGGTCTTTCGGGAACCGAGGAATTGTTACAGCTCAAGGTAGTTTTAGTTCTGATCTACCTGTTTAACTTTTCCTCTCTTTGGTTTCTTGTCATCTTTTTCCGCTACAAACTTGGCTTCATCGAACCAAGTGGACTGGTCAAGTTCTATATATCAACCATGGATCTACAGGTGTGTTTGGTTGCAGGTATCTATTTATCCTTCGGGTCACACTGGAGTTGGGAGGGGGGGCGACTGGCTCGCTCCTATAAACTTGATAATGAGCGAATTATTGCGTTGCTTCTTGAAAAGGAAGCGCTGGTACGTAACTTATTAGACACTCAGGCGCTGGTTGAGACAGGGGCTTTATCCACTGGCTTATCGCACGAGATTAATCAGTTTCTAGCCGTTATCCAAGCTAATGCAGAATTAGCGATCACTCAATTGAGTGGGAGTGAAAGACAAGCCTACATTGAGCCCTTACTTGAGAAAATAATTAATGCGAATCAGGCAGCAGGGACTCTGATTGCCGACCTGAAACGGTTTTTCATTAAACGTGAAGGCGCAGCGGAGCGCTGTGTTTTTGACGATCTTGTCATTGACGTGACTCATCTTTATGGAGATAAACTCAGAAAGTCCGGCATTATCATGTCTTTGGAGTTGGATGCTAAAGAGCCCGTAAATATCTGGCCATCGCTCATGCGGCAAGTCCTTTCGAATCTAGTAGTGAATGCAATAGAGGCACTCAATTACGTTGAAACTGATGATAGGCGAATTCAAATAACAACCACCCGTTCACATAACGTTCTTAGCTTTAACGTATCAGATAATGGCCCTGGAATAGAGGCGTCTGATTTGTCTGAGGTCTTTTCTTTATTTAAAACGTCTAAAGAGAACGGAACAGGGGTTGGTTTATGGCTTTCGTTACATATTGTTGAAAAGCACAAAGGACAGATCACACTTAAGAGTAGTCGCGAAGGTCATGAGGGTGTTACAGCTTTTGAGGTTACCATTCCGATCGGAACCTGAGTATTCCTCTCATATCACAATATCCTAATCTACTCGACATCCAATTTATCGAAATCAGGACTCATGACCACTATCAATGGCCCTAGTGATGCACCGTCATTGTTCTTCTCTAATGAGAAGGACCTACAACGACATGTCTACCTCATTGAAGATCATGCCGATCTACGAGTCGGGTTAACCAGTCTTCTGGAAATAGCAGGTTATAAGGTATATCCATTCATCAGTGCTGTGGAATTTCTTCATTTATCGCCTACCTTGGAGACGCCAGCCGTTTTAGTCACTGATATGCGTATGCCTGACATGGACGGGGGTGAATTGCAAGCAGCTGTTATTGAGCGTTTTAGAGCTTTACCTATCATTTTCATCAGCGGTGAAAGTACGGTTGAACAGAGTGTAAAAGCAATGAAGCAAGGCGCTCTTGATTTTCTAACGAAACCCTTCACTCAGAGTGACCTTTTACAAGCAATATCAACCGGTATTGACGCCGACATTCAACTCAATCAGAAGCTTGATGAATTAAAGGAAATTGACCGCGTTTTAAGCAAATTATGTCCTCGTGAGCGACATACCTTCGACCTGCTTGCTCTTGGGCTTGGTAACGCTGAGTTAGTCCGGGAAATGGGCATTTCTACTGCGACTGTTAAGCAGTACAAGTCACAAGTTTTTGACAAGCTTGGGGTGACGTCGTTATCTGAACTAATTTCCATGGCAAAGGCTTTAGAAGTCCAGTGAATTGCCTTGGGTGTCATGTTGGTTTATGAAATTAAGAAGGCCAGGGCAAAGCGTTTGGTCATTACGTCATCTAAACGTGAGACGCCGCAAAATTTGCTGTTCCACTGCTGATAAAGTCCCGTTCTTGAGGCGAATCTTCGCAACCGTTATCCCCCGCCTTCAGCGATGGACCCCTGAGGTTGGACAGGGATAGGAGAAGTTATTATGTTTCCTCTTAGATGGGTTAAACCTATTGGAGGAAAAGATGAGAAGACCAAGAAGGAATCATTCTCCTGAGTTCAAGGCAAAAGTGGCACTTGCAGCTCTGAGGGGCGACAAGACACTGGCTGAATTGGCTGAGCAGTTTGATCTGTTTCCGATCCAGATTAGCGAGTGGAAGAATCAATTGGCCGAGAGCGCCGGTTTGGTTTTCAGCAAGGGTAAGCAGCCCACGACGAGTGAGGATGAGATTAAAACCCTTCATGCCAAGATCGGACAATTGACGATTGAGCGTGATTTTTTAGAACAAGGGCTCGATCGGATTCACGGGCCCAAAGGAAAGAAAAGGTGAATCCTGCCAGTCCTCTCTCTATTAAGAGGCAATGTGAGCTTTTAGATCTGCCCCGATCAAGCTTCTACTACCGGCCAAAGCCTGAGAAGAAGGATGATTTGGAGTTGATGAAGAAACTGGATGAGATGCATCTGCAACGACCTTTTTATGGGTCGAGAAGGCTCACGGATTGGCTGCAGCTTCTGGACTATGCGATTGGTAGAAAGAAGGTTCAGCGACTGATGCGAGAGATGGGGCTATGTGCGCTCTATCCCAAGAGAAATCTCAGCAAGAGGAATCAGGCTCACAAAGTGTATCCTTATCTTCTGAAGGGACTGACCATTAATCGCCCCAATCAGGTGTGGGCGAGTGATGTGACGTTTGTGCCGATGGCGAAGGGGTTTCTGTATCTGGTTGCGATTATCGACTGGTATTCGCGCAAGGTACTGTCCTGGGAGCTATCGAACACTATGGATGCGCGATTCTGTGTGGAGGCTTTGGAGAATGCGCTCAGGGACTACGGTAAACCCGAGATCTTTAACACGGATCAAGGGAGCCAGTTTACGAGTGAAGCCTTTACATCGGTACTGAAAAACCATGAGATACGCATAAGCATGGATGGCAAAGGACGTTGGGTTGATAACGTCTTTGTTGAGAGATTGTGGAGAAGTCTGAAATACGAAGAGGTTTACCTGAAAGGCTACGACAATGTTGCTGTCGCTCAAAGGTCGATCTCAAAATACTTTGACCTCTTCAATCAAGAGCGGAGGCATCAGTCCCTGAATAGGCAAACGCCCGACCAGGTGTATTACGAATTGGCTGATCCAAGGATGGCAGCATAACCGGGAAACATAAATAACGACCTGTCCAAAAAAACGGGTCCATTTCTGGGAGGGGATCCTTGAGCAGAACCTTATTATTGATGTGGTGGAGCAACCCAAGCGCCTCCATTCAAACTTTATTCGAGGCTTTTGGCTTTTTTCACATAGACATAGATTCGATCTGGTTAGTGACGCCAATTCGGCGGTAACGTGAGGATCTAATTTGCTGATTGTACAATAAGCAAGCCCCAGTATTAGGCTGGTTTATAGGGCTTTCTGCGGAGGCATGATTTTTTAATGTCTGCTCAGTATTGCTGATTTAAGGAGGATAGGCCCGTCTGTCATTGAGGCATGCCGATAGGGGAATATCCTGCTCCTATGATTGGTTGGTCAAACCGCTCATATCTGCGTTTTAAGCTTTAACCTTCATCCGAGCTTCCGTTATTTTCTGACCTCTTCAAGGGGTCAAAAAGGGAGGGGTTTAAGGTATGCCACCTCGGTATTAGCCTGAGTTACTCACGTGGCTTCCGTCTCTGACAATAATACATTATTGTCTTCTTCCTTCTTTCTTTCGATCATTTCCTCAGTTCAAACTCCTTTCTCATCACAGCAGATCGGTCCCACAAATTTGGAATTTGATTGGATGAGTAGCCGGATACAAAGTTTTTAACCCCACCCGATTCCTGATCATAGACGTGTCGGTTCACTGCGCCAATATTCCCGCCGTAGACGTGGATGCTGATTGAAGATTCATCAGATAGAGCATTCCTAACAAGATGAATGTCACCTAAATTGGGACTGATCATTTCTACTTGTCCGGGATATAGGTGCTGCTCATTACCATCCTTTACTATTTTTCCATCTGGAAGCTTTTTATATTTCTGTCCTATCTCTACTCCTCTCAACATACCGATTAATCCCCAAACACAATGGTCATGAATCGGTGAGGTTTGCCCTGGGCCCCATACAAAGCTGACAATTGAGAATCTCTCTAGTGGGTCAGCATGGAGAAGAAATTGTTGATAGAACACTGGGTGCGGAGTTGCGCAAAACTCAGGCAACCATGAGTTTGTTCGGATGAGATTCGATAACAACAGTGACCCCTCCGAAAGAACGGCATCCTCTTGCAGTTGCTTTGAGACCAGATTGGTCATCTCTATAACGAAGTCACGAAGTGGGGCTATTGAATCCATATATACATATATTTATAGAAAATATGATTAAGATCAGTGGTATACGTAGTGAGGTCTTACGGCTCGTTAGATATGAAGTATGTCCAGTTGATTTTCATGAGATGTAGCCTGAATAGCGATGGGTGAATTGTGTTTATATGATTCTTCTATGCAACAAATCTAGTGATAATGAGTCATGCCTGATCGACTTTTACCTCAAGTACGAGTTCAGGTTGGAAATGATACGTTTGAGAATAACTTGTAGCCTATCTGGGTGATTAATCATATGCAAAACAGGTCATTACCTCCGAGTGCGGCACTGTATAATCGTGCCATCCTAAGCATCTATGATGCGTATGTTCTAGGGTTCTCCAATACATTCGCATGGCGATGTCCTTCAAATGTGCTTCTTACCCATTACAACCAGAACGTATCAGATCGGCATTTGGATATTGGTCCAGGAACAGGATATTTTCTAGATCACTGTGAGTTTCCGAGCAATCATCCAAGGATTGATCTTCTGGATATAAATGAGAGTCCACTAGAGCTGACCATGAAACGCATATCGAGGTATAACCCAACACCTTATATTGCAGACATAACGACGCCTTTTACCTCACCCGAAGGGCCTTATTCCTCTATCGCTCTTAATTACATTTTGCATTGCCTACCCGGAACAATCCAAGAAAAAGGAACGAGCGTTCTGGCTCAGCTGATTCCTATGTTAGATAGGGAGAATGGGAGCTTATTTGGCAGTACCATCCTTAATCAAGGCGTACAGCACAATCAGATCGGATCTATTCTCATGAGGGTTTACAACAGCAAAGGTGTTTTTGGAAACCTTCTTGATAGCGAGGAGGAGCTGCGACAACTCCTCAATGATCACTTTGCAAGACACACGCTGGAAATCCGGGGCTGTGTGGCGCTTTTTGTTGGATATATGATCTAGACTTTGATTTGATCAAAAGTTGCCCCATAATTTTTTTTTGCTGGAACCGGGCTGTTCCTGCAAGTACGGAGACATTCTAAAGCGTTCATTAGGCAGTAGGCGCTTAAGGCTTCAAAGGACTACTTGCCGTTACCGTAGAAAGACGTAAGATAATTGACTATGATTTTCTCTTCTTCAGGCTTGATTGGGGCATTGTAAGCGGTCACCATCTTGTGCGTCTCATGCTCCCAGTAGGAACGAGATACTTTACCTTGATTCAGAATGTAACCGAACGAATGACAGATACTGCACTTTTGCACGGTTTCATATCCAGGGCCTTTTTGCATCGGATAGTCATAGCTACTCGGAAATTCAATGATCTTGCCTCTGAATGGTGCTGATGATGCCCCATCTGCATGAGTATGAGCAGAGAAGGTCACTAAGAGCAGTATTAAAACAGAATGCCTAAGACAAGCGATCATGATGTGATTCGTCCTCTGCTACCGACATTAGGAGACATGGATCGTTACGCGGTCCGCAGCATTCCACTGATAACCAGCAGGATTCCATTCATGG
>Ga0364915_10149_pt1 | contig 28570 bp, 31 predicted proteins | sample ExccelJu500001D4_3_FD_206958 | JGI IMG/M metagenome (GOLD analysis project Ga0364915, IMG submission 206958) | Enriched cells from Trout Bog Lake Hypolimnion, Wisconsin, USA - BchlTB.June25.5000.01.D4 | ecosystem: Environmental > Aquatic > Freshwater > Lake > Hypolimnion/Profundal zone | place... | reverse complement strand
AATAAGTGGCAAGCACGCATCTCACGCAAAGGCGAGCAGTCTTTAGTAAAGACCTTCCAGTCAAAAGAAGATGCAGAACGCTGGGCAAGAAGCATCGAAGTGGAGTGGGACAAGGGAACATACACCAATACCCACCAAGCACAAAAAACAACTTTTGGTGAACTCATCGAGCGGTACTTAAAAGAGGTGACTCCCACCATGCGTGGGGCAGAAGCAGACAGCGTTCGCCTTAAGGCAATCATGAGAAAACCGATTGCAAAGGTCAACACCCTTTTACTTAATAGCAGTCGAATCGCCAAGTACAGAGATGGGCGATTACAAGAAGTAAGTCCCAGCACAGTCATTCGGGAGCTAGCATACTTCTCATCCATCATTAATCACGCAAGGCGGGAATGGGATATCAATATCACTAACCCCGTATTACTTGTTCGCAAACCACCATCACCTCAAGGCAGGAATCGAGTTCTCACCCACGAGGAAGAGAGTCGATTACTTCATGCCTGCACACCACAAGCTAATCGCAATATCTACACCAGACCCTTTGTAATTCTTGCATTAGAGACTGCGATGCGTAGAGGTGAGTTATTGGGACTGAAGTGGATTGACATAGATTTCAATAAGAAAACGGCATTCATACTGTTAACTAAAAATGGGGAATCGAGAACAGTCCCGCTCTCTTCAAGGGCGATAGCAACCCTCCACACGCTACCCAGAAGCATTGATGGCAGGGTAATACCCGTTAACTTTCCAGCCTTAGAAACCAACTTTAAACGGGCAAGAGAGCGTGCCGACTTAAGTGATGTCCGCATACATGATTTGAGGCACACAGCCATTACCCGCATAGCTAAAAAACTTCCAAACCTTATAGAACTCTCAGCAGTATCGGGGCATAAAAGTCTCACAATGCTTAAACGCTACTACCACCCCAACCCTGAGCAACTAGCCATCAAGCTTGGCTAAACCCCTACCTGACCAAAAAGTAACACGTTAATCTTGGTTAAATCAGCAAGGAGTGGGGATTAATAAACTTTACCCGTAGTGAATTATTTACAAAGTAACCTGAATTTGTTGGAAGAAATGGGTAGTAAATATTGGGTCAGGATATGGATAAGTTATACCAAGAGAATGGGAGCGACTAGATCTCTTGGCGTTTAAAGAAGTATGCACCTGATTTCGGAAAAGAGCCGTCTCACAACTGCGAGGCGATTAACTAAAGTTAACTACGGAAATATCAATAATGAACACAATAGTAAAACCATCCAAGAAAAGCAGTAAAGGATTTACACCCACTCCATTTGACGACCTGTCAGATGATGCATATGTCCGCATGCCAACGGTCAGAGCACTAAACGGTGGATGCACAGCCGTGACAATCTATCGACTCATGTGGGCGGGCAAGTTCCCACAGAGCAAGAAGATCTCACCAAACATGACCGCATGGCGTGTTGGCGACCTACGCAAGCACTTTCGCTCACTCTAACTACCTAAATAACAACTTATAGATCACCTTAAGTGGTGATCTTAGGGAGAAGTCCGCCCATAAGTTTCCTTCGGAAGAAAAACAAATGAAACAGATAAAAGAACTTTGGTCAGTAAAAGAACATGGTGGTTCATTCAAGTGGACTTCACATAAAGTCATTCGACAGTCAAACTCGATGGTCTTTGTTGAGGGAGATGAGTCTGGCACGGAGGCTGGCGTACCACTCATCGCACTCGCAACCTCAGGTCAAGCAAGGCATAGATCAGGAGTCTTCTTTCTGACAGCTGGTCTGGAGGCATCTAAATGACCTCGCCAATAGAGAATTTCTTATCCAGACTTGATAAGGTGAAGCAAGTTGGTCGAGGCGAGTGGGTAGCCTGCTGTCCAGCACATGACGACAAGCACCCCTCAATGTCGATATCAGAGAAGGGAGATACATTCGTTGTTCATTGTCATACATGTAAGGCGGGTGGCACGGAGATTATGGAGTCGGTCGGTCTGACTGTGAATGATTTTTACGAAAAAATTCGTCTTCCTACTCACATCAGAGCAGTCAAACGCAAGTGGTCGGCAAGGCAAATCTGTGAACTGGGTAGCGAATCAATGAGCATGGTCGCCCTGCTTCTTGAGAGGTTCATGACTGTTGGACTTAAAGATGACGAAATCTACGCCTTGAGGCTTGAAGGTCAGAAGCTAATCATTCTATTTAGCGAGGTGACCAATGCTTAATTCAGGAAAAGCATTACTGGAGAGTGAAGCAAAACGAGAGTTGAATATTCCGAATCTCACGCCAATGTCAGCCACATTACTTGCCAGCACTCTTGAGCCACCCTTCTTCATTCTTGAGGACATTTTAGTTAAAGGTTACGAGTACACGCTCACCGCTAGGAATAATCATGGGAAGACAACCCTAATGGCTCTCCTTATTAAGACCATTACCGAGGGGGCAACTCTTGGTGGACTTAGAAGTATTAAGGGTCGCGTACTGCTTTTGTCGGGAGAGAATACATCTGACACGATGCTAAAACTAATTGCCCTAGAAGTCGATATGACGATGGTAGATGTCGTAAATATGCCTTACGATCTCAAACAAAATATTGACCAGCAGTTAAAGCAGGCTACCGCAGAGTATGTTGGCGTCTTTGTTGACTCGAATCAGTCGTATTTTGGCGATGGGGATATGAATGGCAACGGTGAGATGCTCTCACACTTTCAGTCGGCAAGAAAGCTTACCCAGTTAAAAGGAAATCCATTCGTTCTAATCTTGGCACATCCAATAAAGAATGCCACGGAAGAAAACCTGATCCCTTACGGAGGTGGTTCAGCGATGAATGAGATCGATACCAACCTTACCCTATGGAAGAGTGGGGATAAAGCCACCCTTCGCATCGGAAAGGCTAGGCAATTAGCATTTGATCCAATCAACCTCAGGCTATTAACACATAAATTTGATGGTGTATTCAACAACTTCGGCAAGCAAGTTACAACAAGTAAGTTTGAGATCATGAGCGATGATGAGGCTGAGAGCATTGAGCATACACAGATTCATCAAGATACAGATCTTCTACGAGCACTAAATATTAAGTCCGATACTCCATACCAAACACTTGGGGACAAGTATTTCATGAAGTCAAATGAATCTCTTTTAGATCCCACGGCAATGAGTAGCCGTAAGAAGAAGGCTGAGAGATCCGTGAAAAAGTTAATGCAAGAGGGATACCTTACTCCAAGTAGAAAATTAACTAAAAGAGGTCGTGAAATGATAGGTGAAAAATGTAATTACTAACGGGACAAATGTTGTCCCATCAGGACACTTTTGGGACAGACCTTTATCAAATTCAAACTGTCCCATTCTTGTCCCAAGGTTGTCCCATAAAACCTGTAAACCTATTGTGGCATTGACTCTCCTGTCGGGACACTTTTGGGACATATAAATTCAAGCCGTCCTTCGGGACATTCGGGACACATTCCCCCCTCTTTAGAGGGGTAATGTCCCAGTCCTTGTCTCAACGATATAGACGACTTAGAAATCTAAAGATCTTGAGGTAACTGAAGTTTTCTAAAGTAGTACGGCTTCAGCCCCTAGTTTTCTCTAGTGACTCAATATGAGGTTTTGTGGGGCTGCGACTTTGAAGGTTAACAATGGTCAACAGGAATGATGGTTATCACGACACTATAAATTCCCATTGTTTATGCAGTTACCAATGTAATGCTAGCTGGCTGAACCCCGACCCTCATGCATGACACTTTCCCTCACTTTGTGATAATTCACCACTATTTCTCACTACTTTAGTGGAATACCTGTTCTTGAATTTGCTGGAGATTTATCTCTTTCTTCTCCAAGCCAAGTACATTCCAGCCAAGTAACTCAAACCAATCAGAATTAGGATAAATACATTAAGAAACACATTGGTATGTTCTGAGATTTGCTCCTGCCAGACATCAAAACCACTAACAAGTTTCAGCTTGATTTCATTTTTTTCAATATCTTTACAAGATTCTAAATTGGCATTAGGTCTAGGCTTTCGAATCCCAGTAACTTGCTTGGTTTCTCTATTTATTGAGTAAATGTAAGTTACACATTCTGGCGAATTATTGGTATAGATAATCTGACTATCATCCCATTTTATAATTGGAAACTCATCCAAATTTACTCGTAAGTAAGATGTGCCACCATGTGCATCTACCGAAGCCTCAGCATCTCTACACACACCCTCCCTCTTAACGCAAATGATCTTGTTAGCCATGAAGGGGGAGTACATAACATCAGGCTTTTCCATAACCCAAGTCCCATCAGCCGTCACATAGCCAAACTTATTCCACATTTGGTCATCAGTAGTCAAACTGAAGAATGGCATTGATACGGGAGCAACCGACTTAATGTACAGGTTGTATATGGTCAAGAAGATTGCCAGCGATGCAATAAGACCGCTAGTTAATACAAACGACCATAACAATTTCTTCTTCATAAACCGCTTCTTCTTTTATGGTTAACTAGCATTGATGGTGTTACATCATTCGGGTAGCACAATGGTTGATATCCACCAACCTTGGAGTAGGCACTTCTCCTTCCGCAACTACTGCCATTGCGTGCCACGCTGTATGGACATGGGCAGTTACCGGGATAATCAGCAATTGACTGCTGGATCATCTGTTGCTTTATCTGATCGTCGGATATGACCGTCTTGGAAAATGAGTAAACAGAACACAGGGAGAGGGTAAAAAATAAAACAAATTTCACGCCTGTACTCACTTCTTTTGACAAGGGAACTTCTCCCTCAAGGCAATGACTACAAGAATGTCGCCACTCCATTGACGATTTTCGGGATTAGCCGCAAGAAAATTAATGACAATATCGGCTAGTTGACCTTGAGTAACCTTGTCTGGGATGCAAAATGGTCTATAACTTTTAACTATATGACCAGAATCAAAAGAATCGGCAACCCCCACAACATATCCCAATGCTATAGCAGAATTTACATAATTCTTAGAGTTGGAATCTTTAAAGTCACGAAGGTTTTCATATAAAACATTCCCATCCTTATATGCTGCAAAAGCGTTTAAGGATATAAAGATAGACAGTATTACAAAAATTATTTTTTTCATTTCTTGGGTTCCTTAGTACCTTCTTTGCCCGTATATGGATTCACATTAGGTTTGCTTGACCAGTTATCACGCTGAGTCTTATTTGGATCGGTTGCACGGTGCGGAGCAACATAAGTGCCATCCTTTTTGGTATAGCCTCGGACATTATGACTAGAGGTTGCATATATACCCGTTGCAATCAGCAATAAGAAAATAGAAGTAAGTAGCTTAATCATTTAACTTGGATTGTATTAATAGGTGAATTTTGTAACCTTTTATCGCCAGCATTGAGGCACATAAACTCGATTTCTGATCTTGGGTAGTTTCCAAGGATGTATGGCGGTTGGGTCTCATTAGTTGAAGTAAGTAGAAACTCCTTACCTTGTTTTTTGCAGAACTGGACCGCTTCAGTAATGATTTCACCCTTCATTGATCCAAGACCAGAGAATCCAGACCCTTGCTCCTTGGCAATCATGTAGGTATCACGCCCCATTGAGACAATGCCTGTGGTGGAAGATGCACAGGCAACAATAAGTAATGATGTAAATAGTAGGAAGATGTATTTCATTATTTAGTCATCTTCAGCACGCATTGCCCAAAAGATTCAGTTCCTGTTTTGAAGCCTAAATCTATGCACTTTGCTTTTGCTTGCTCCATAGTCAAATTGGTGGCTGATGGTTTTAACGGATCGAAAGTAGATCCCGTTGCTTTGGCTGGACATGACATCGCACAAGCCTTCAGTCCATCAACACATTGATTTTGCTGAACGATTGGAAAGAGCATAAACGCACTCAAGCAATTTGAATAATTAGCGTGGCACTTTTGCGAGCATTCCGCATCAGACTTACTAAAATCAACATCAGTTGCTGTATTTACACACCCAGTCAAAATTCCAATTAAAACCAAGAGAATTGTTAGTATTTTCATATTCACTTTGTTGGGCAAGTTTGTATGCATACCTTGTAAGACTCTTGGCAAACCCTTAGAGTTTCAGTTTTAAATCCAACTTGATTTCCACCTGACACGCATGCCGAATAAGTAGTCGAGCATTGGCGAACACAGGTAGGCTCTGATTTACTGACATCAATATCGGCAATACTATAGGCACAAGCTGTTAGAAAGATAAATGCAGCTAAGGAAAGGAATTTCACGGACTACTTTCTTATGGTTATTAAAACCATTCTACGCCTTGGGGGGGTGGTCTTAACTTACCTAGTCATCAAACGGCTCACGGGTGTAGTGGGCGAGAGACTTATCGGGTTCAGTCTGGATCTTGGTCCTGCGGTGGGATACCTCAGACCGAACAGCCTCCTCTAGGTCTTTAGCGAGTCTCTGAGCAATTTCCTTCTGCTCGGCTAACTCAGATGCTAGGATGACCCTCCCTGACCTTAGAAGCTGGCTTAGATCGGGTTTATTGATAACCTCATTAGGGATTCGCTCACGGGTGACTTCAGGCTCAGGTTTCATCAGCTTACCCGCCCTGCGTAGTGCATTTTGTTGCATATCATCACGGTATTGCTGTTGTGAGGTCTTGAAATCCTCCTCCAGCGAAGTTAATCGCTTTGGGTTCATTCTGCCCAGGAATTCAAGATCACTCATAGTGTCATCTTAATACTCAACCTTACCTAGGCTAGAAAAACGACAAGTGCTTATCTACCAGCATTCTGATACCCTGTAATTCTTGAAGGGTAGGCTCTGTGGGTTTTTGAAGTCGCTTCTCAAGCATGATGCCGAGATTGGTTAGCGTGTTCTTTGACATGGATTGCAAATCCTCTGCCGAATAGACTTGGAGTGCATATGTCGTTAGATTGGGCAGTTCATTCATTACTACACCATTAACAGCTTGATTTAGTCATTGGGTGGTAAGTCCCCGCAGGTGGCAATCACCTAGCGGGGCATTTAATCTACAGCTTAGCGTTGAGCCATGAAGACATTCCCTGTATTGGCACTATTAACCATAGTGATGAATTGATGAGTGCCTGTATTGGTTACATAGGATATTGAAATGCCTGTCTGCACTAGTCCAGGAGTTGTGCAACCCACACCGTTAGTAATGGTTGTGGCAAATACATTAACGCCTGATGGGTCAGGTGCAATCGTTCCAGCAAATGAACATCCTCCACCAGAGCCAGTCATGATGCCAGCAGAACTAACGGTGACAGATGTTGCTACACCATTCAAAAGCGTCCCAGACCATGATCCTGTGATATTTGATAAGACTGCGGGTGTATTGAAGTTATAAGTACTGGCACTTAATGGGGTCAGGGCAAATGTACCTTTGTTGCCATTGTTGTAAACGGATGATCCTGAGATAGAGGTATTGGCTACGACCGTCCCAGTAATTGTTCCCGTGTACACCTGATTATTGTAGAAGTACTCAGTAAACGAACCTGACAATGCATTGCCTATTGTAGATGCTGACCCAAAGTCGGCACCAATTACAGTCAAGGCACCGCCACTTATAACCGTACCAAAAATTGTATAAAGCTTGCCACTTGGCATCACAATCAAATCAAGCGTGTAACCAGTTGGATTTGCAATTCCCTGCCATGCACCTGCTGCAGAAACATTTGTCACGGGAGTGCTAGCACTACTGCTAGAGCCGCTTCCACCTCCACCGCCACATGCAGTTAAACCGAGAGCAGAAGCTGAAACCAGCAAAGAGAGTAAGAGTTTATTCACGACAATCTTTCTTATATTTATAGGTAGTAGAAAGATAATACCGACAATAATCATATGAATTATTACCAATTACGACATTTTTACTGCGTCAATTTAAATACTAGTTTTTCATAGTCAGTTCAATGTCGGATTTTGACAGGCTTGATGACTGCCAAAATATTAAGTTCCATGCACTAGTAAAAACCAATTAGGGTGAACCCATTGCGGTGAAGGAGAGTCTCTTGATCTATATCAAAAAAAGGGGGCTTATTTTTAGCCTATCGACAAGATGACGTAGAAATACATTGACGCCAAAAGAAGTGGGGTTAACTTGATCGAGTTAAACAATAGAGACAAGTCTTCGTGATAACCTTTGTCCAAATGTTGTCCAAGTAAACCTGTAGATTTGGACAAGATTGAGGTTACAAGTCATTGTTTTTAAATGCCCCTCCTCACCATTTATGACATGTGCAAAGCTGTTGATAGAGCTATGGTCATGAGCGATATCAAGCTACTCGAGAAGAGTGGTGGGAAGTCTGGGGATTGGAAAGTAGGAAAGTAGCCTCTAGGAAGTCTGCTTCTAGCGGTATACAACCAAATTTCTTAACCATGTGAAAAATAAGAATTAGTAAAAAACATAATTGAGCGAGGTAAATATGGGCAATAACCCCTCGTTTTCCAACAATCTAGTGGCCTTATCAAAACGATATTGGTATATTCAAAATATAGAGGCGTGTTGATCAATTTAGTTTTAAGGAGTTTTCATGACAAAATTAGACATTAAAAGGCGAGCTATCCTTAAAGGCATGAGTGCCTTAGGTGCGGGTGGTTTTCTTGTTGCCTGTAGTGGTGGCGGTGATTCTAGCTCTAGCCCTACAAGTAGTGGATCAACAAATTCCAACGGCAATACGATTGACCCAACCAACAACTCAAAAGGTCCTAGCGCACCCTCGTGCAGCACAAACTCTAGTGCCAGCATCCCTATCATTATTGATGCATCTGTTTTGGCAACTGGTATCCCTCAAAATGTTCCTATGTACGCTTATATTAGTGGCAAGCAAAGTGTTTCTAATATTCAGTATCTATATGATCCAGCACAAAAAAAGCCTGTTCAAGCAAACAGCCTTACCAATGCCAATCAATATGCAGGCCCAGGTATGCTTGCTAATAGCCCAGCCGCAACGATTCACTATGCTGAAGCGTGGACAAATATAGCGATTCCGTTAGATCGCACATGTGCAACATTGATTGCAGATCTAGCCTCATTCAATTCCACCAATATCTCTGGTCTAGCCTCACCAGCACCAAACTTCAGTGGGCGAATATGGATCTCGGTTGGAGAGCCTCTTTTACCGTTCACCCCACTCGCCGATCCAACACAGGTTACCTTCCCAGCGTTTGATAACACCTATGGCTCTTTTGCCTTTTACGATTGGATTGAGTTTTCGTGGGATACCACGGGAGATCTTTTTCTCAATACGACTCAGGTTGATCAATACGGATTCTCGATTTCCGCAAAAGCAACTGGCTCAACCGTCAGCAATCCGGAAATCGGCATTTATAACCAACCCCGGTCTACAATTTTATCCACATTGAAATCCATTGGAAATCAAAACCCAGTTTTCGGAACCCCAATTCCCATACCGACGACACAAGGTATCAGCCCAACTGCATACCCACCTTTAGCCAACACATCTGGCACCATTAGAATGCTATCGCCCAAGCAGTGGGTAGCAACTCAAACCTCAACCTACCTAGATTCATACATCAGCAATATGCTCACCTTTTGGAGCACAAACTGGGTGGCTGTGTCATGCCCAGGATCTGGTACTTACTATGGGCTAGCCAGTGGAAGCACACTGAATTTCTATACATCTAAAACTAGTGGCGCTGTTGCGTTCAGCTTCAGCACTGCCGTCGGTGGAGGATTAAGCACCAACAACATACTAGCTTGTAATGGCGCAATAGCTCTAGGTAGTGCTGACCAGAAAAACATAGGCAAAGCACTTGCCGCTGGATTTAACCGAGGCGTATTCACCAACGCAGGTGGTGGCACTACAGTTATCAATATTGATCAGAGCAATAACAACGCCAACTTTACTCCACCCCTATCTTCAGACTACAAGGTTAACCCCCAATACAATACTTGGGCTTACAACTTTCATAAATTTAGCTCTGATGGTTATGCGTATGGTTTTCCATATGATGATGTCGGTAATGATGAAGATTTGACGCAGGTAACTTCCACTACAGGCATAACAATACAGCTTGGCATTTTTAATTAATTTCTTTGCAACTTATAAAAGCCCATCAATCGATGGGCTTTTTACTCTGTGCCGATTTCAAATTACAGCATCTCAATAAGATTAAGAATCGACTTGCCCAGTACTCAGTTCAATTTTCCATACTTAATTTTTTGACTGAAAATATGTCTTTCTACTTTTGAAAATTGCTTCACTTAGATGCAGACCTACATTCTTGCGGAAGCAAATTCTGATCTAAATCTGTCCCTGCGGAACGGCAAGTCCAATGACCGCTCCAACCCAAACCTCCCGATTTTGATAAATCTATTAGCCTCGGATGATTAGCGTCAGGCTCATTCGTTGGAAGGTATAGCAGTATATTTTTGTCGTCTTGAGCAACGCTATTTTGATATTGAATCATGACGATGCCCGATTCAGCAATGGTGATATCTAGAACGCTTTTTGTTGGCTTAAAAGAAAATATCTCTAAGGTATTTTCGTGCATATTGACAGGACCAAGATTTGCGAAAACCTCTGCCACCGCAAGTCTGGCACTAGACGCTAAATTTATACCCTCAACCACTCGACTACGCGCGATGTAGCCTTGATATTGCGGGACTGCCACCGATGCCAAGATGCCAATGATAGCAACCACCACCATTACCTCTATTAAGGTAAATCCCATCTCTTCTTTGAAATGACTCCACTCTAATTGTTTTAATCCAATTTGCATATAACTTAGTCCCTGAGATTGAATGCTACATAATCCCAAGAAAAGTCTGAGCGTTCAAGATGCCCAGATGTAGGAAAAGTCAGCTTTATGGACTGAATTTACCTATATCTAAGTAGCAAAATTAAGACGCTACCTTAGCGCTTTTTTTCTTTAAGTAAGTTCCGAGCAATAAAACAATGGCTACTCCAAGTCCTTCAAAGATCATTTGCGCATCTGTCATTGCTGCTTGTAGCGATCCATGAATAGCAGGATCCTCGACCAACATCCCGCCTGCCAGCAGACCTAAAAGGCCGGCACCTAGGGTGATAATGATTGGGAAGCGGTCCATTATTTTCAATAGCATAGTGCTACCAAAAATAATTAAGGGGATAGATAAACCTAGTCCGACAATCAACAGTATCAGTCGAGTCTCTTCTGGCCCTTTTTGTACGGCTGCTGCCACAGCAATGACATTGTCTAAGCTCATTACTAAATCCGCAATCAAAATTGTACGAATAGCACCCCAAACATTGGAGTGAGCTTTCATATCCGCGTCGTCACCTCCATCGGCCATTAATTGCACGCCAATATAGACAAGCAAAATTGCCCCGAGGATCTTAAGATACGGGAGATCCAATAAATGAGCAGCAGTGATGGTGAGAACTACGCGCAAAATAATTGCGGCGGCACTCCCCCAGAAAATTGCCTTTTTTTGCTGATCCGCAGGAAGATTGCGAGAAGCTAAAGCGATGACTACTGCGTTATCACCCGAGAGTAATATATTGGCAACAATGATCGAAAGCAAAGCCGCCCAAAAGGCGGCTCCAGAGAATGCTGAAAAGTCCATAGTATTTCCGTATTTTTATTACATCAACTATACGGGAATACTGATGGACTAGAAGAAAACTTACAACATTGCCTTTAACAAGGCAGCCATTTCAGATGGGTTTCTTGTAACTTTGAAACCGCACTCTTCCATGATGGCAAGCTTGGCATCAGCCGTATCAGCACCACCAGAAATCAATGCCCCAGCATGGCCCATACGTTTTCCAGCAGGCGCTGTTACGCCAGCGATAAAGCCAACAACTGGCTTCTTCATGTTTTCTTTACACCAAAGAGCAGCTTCAGCCTCATCTGGTCCGCCAATTTCACCGATCATGATGACAGCATCAGTTTCAGGATCTTCGTTGAACATTTTCATGATGTCGATATGCTTCAAACCGTTGATCGGGTCGCCACCAATACCTACCGCTGTAGACTGACCTAATCCGATTGCTGTCAGTTGACCTACAGCTTCGTATGTCAATGTGCCCGAACGACTTACAACACCAATGCGGCCTTTTTTGTGAATATGGCCAGGCATGATACCAATCTTGATTTCGTCAGGAGTAATGATTCCAGGGCAATTAGGGCCAAGCAATAATGTTTTCTTACCGCCAGCAGCTTCTTTTGCCTTCATCTTATTGCGTACTTCCAGCATATCGCGGACTGGAATGCCCTCAGTAATACAGATCACGAAATCGAGATCAGCTTCAACAGCTTCCCAAATCGCAGCAGCTGCGCCTGGAGGCGGTACGTAAATTACAGAAGTAGTAGCACCTGTTTGCTGAGCAGCTTCTTTAACAGTTCCATAAATTGGAATATTAAAGATGGACTCGCCAGCTTTTTTAGGATTTACACCAGCAACAAAACAGTTTTTACCGTTTGCATATTCTTGACACTTTTCAGTGTGAAACTGACCAGTCTTACCAGTAATACCTTGTGTGATTACTTTGGTGTTTTTATTAATCAAAATAGACATATTGAAATTCCTTGATTATTTGTTTTTGGCAACAGCAGCAACTACCTTGGTAGCAGCTTCAGCCATTGAATCGGCGCTAATAATTGGCAAACCAGAGTCTGCAAGAATCTTCTTGCCCAACTCTTCATTTGTACCCTTCATGCGCACAACCAAAGGCACAGTTAAATTCACTGCCTTACATGCTGTCACAACACCGTCAGCAATCACGTCACAACGCATAATACCGCCGAAGATATTTACCAAAATAGCTTCAACGCTCTTGTTCTTGAGCATGATCTTGAATGCTTCAGTAACCTTTTCTGCCGTAGCACCACCGCCAACGTCCAAGAAGTTTGCTGGCTCGCCACCAAACAACTTAATAGTGTCCATAGTAGCCATCGCTAAACCAGCACCGTTTACTAAACAACCGATATTTCCATCTAATGAAATGTATGCCAAATCAAATTTAGAAGCTTCGATCTCAGCAGCATCTTCTTCATCGATATCACGGTAAGCAACGATTTCTGGGTGACGATACAAAGCGTTTGGATCAAAGTTAAATTTAGCGTCAAGGGCTTTAATTTTGCCGTTGCCTTCAAGAATCAATGGGTTGATTTCAACCAATGAAGCGTCGGTATCCCAGTAGGTCTTGTATAAGTTCTTAAATACATCGCGAGCCATTGGAATGGAGGCTTCAGGAACGCCAATGCCTTTAGCAACGATATCGCAATCAGCATCAGTCAAACCAACGAGCGGATCAACAAATACTTTAATAATTTTTTCTGGATGGGATTCAGCAACTTCTTCAATATCCATACCACCTTCGCTAGAAGCCATGATCACATTCTTTTGTGTGCCACGGTCTGTAACGATACTGAAGTAGTACTCTTTTTTAATATCAGCGCCATCTTCAATCAATAGACGGTTTACTTTTTGACCTTCTGGTCCTGTTTGGTGAGTCTTGAGCTGCATGCCCAAAATTTCAGAAGCATATTTCTTCACTTCATCCATGCTTCTAGCCAATTTCACGCCGCCGCCTTTACCGCGACCACCTGCATGAATTTGTGCTTTTACAACCCATACTGGTCCGCCTAGTTTTTCGGCGGCTGCAATTGCCTCATCAACATTAAAAGCAGGAATGCCATTTGGAACAGGCACATTAAATTGGCGCAGAAGTTCTTTGCCTTGGTACTCGTGAATTTTCATAATTACTCCCGAAACGGTATCTTTTGCAAGCGATGAGGATTAGCCAAACCGTTGTCGCCCTATTCTCAGATGCACACCCTTTAATTAGCAATAAAGCCAAATTGAATAAATTCGAGCGGTTTAACCGACTTCGCAAGTCTAGCATGCTGCAACGCGGTAATATCGAAAAGCCATCTCCGTAATTCCCCTAATCTTGGCGCCCACCCACCACGCGAGAAACCACCTCAGAACTGAACCCTTTTGAGGCCAAAAATCGATATTGGCGTGCGCGTTCCTTTTGCTCCTGAGCTAATTCACCGAATTTCCTAAGCCAAAGGTCTTTGGCGCGCTGAAATTCAGTTTCCTTTAGCGCCCTTAAAAGAGCAGTCGTTTTTGTAGAATCCACGCCTGCCTGCGCCAACTCGTCCTGTATTTTCCGCACCCCGAAACGTTCACTTCTTCTCCGAACAAGGGATTCTGCGAAACGTTCGTCCGACAGCCAGCCCCGAGCCTCAAAATCATCCAGCACCTCTTCTATCTGCAAGGCTAGAGGCTTACAAGGAGGTATTACAGCCTCATAACCTTGTTTTACAGACAACTTAGCGTATCTTTGAGCCGATTCTTCAAGCTTTTGACCCAAACCCTTGCGACTGTATTCACGCAAAGATAAAAGACGCAAAGCCCGAGCTTTAAGACTCGGGCTTTGCTTAGCCTTACCGCTGGGCTCTGACATCGAACTATTCAACTTCCTCTTCGCTAAGGACATCACTCACCACCGCTGAACCGGCTTTAACGCCTAATTTCTGACGGATCTTTGCCTCAATATCTTTGGCAATCGCTGGATTTTCTTTCAAAAACTCGCGAACATTGTCTTTACCCTGACCAATTCGATCACCGTTATAGCTATACCAAGAGCCTGCTTTTTCAACAAGATCAGCTTCTACGCCCATATCAATAATTTCACCTTCACGTGAAATGCCTGCACCGTACATGATGTCAAAAATCGCTTCGCGGAATGGGGGAGAAACCTTATTCTTAACAACCTTAACGCGAGTCTCATTACCAACAACCTCATCACCTTTTTTAATGCTACCAATACGACGAATATCCAGTCGCATAGAGGCATAGAACTTCAGTGCATTACCGCCAGTAGTCGTTTCTGGGGAGCCAAACATGACACCAATCTTCATACGAATCTGGTTAATAAAGATCACAGTGGTATTGGTGCGTTTAATTGCCCCAGTCAGCTTGCGCAAAGCTTGACTCATCAGGCGGGCCTGCAAGCCAGGCAATGAATCGCCCATGTCTCCTTCAATTTCAGCCCTTGGAACCAAAGCGGCAACAGAGTCGATCACGATTAAGTCAATTGAGCCAGAGCGCACTAATGCATCAGCAATTTCTAATGCCTGCTCGCCGGTATCAGGCTGAGAGATCAATAAATTATTCACATCAACGCCTAAGCGTGAGGCGTACTGAACATCTAAAGCATGTTCCGCATCAATAAAGGCGCAAGTGCCTCCTAACTTCTGCATTTCAGCAATGGCATGCAGTGTCAGGGTCGTTTTGCCAGATGACTCTGGGCCATAAATTTCGATAACGCGGCCACGTGCTAAACCACCAACTCCAAGGGCAATATCAAGGCCAAGAGAGCCACTAGATACAACCTGAATATCCTGATTAATTTCAGCGTCACCCAATCGCATGATTGAGCCTTTACCAAACTGCTTCTCAATTTGTGCCAAGGCTGCTGTTAATGCTTTTTGTTTATCTCCGCTCATTCCCTCAAATTCTGATGAGGCTGATTTTTTCTTATCGTCAACGGCCATTTTTTATTCCTTTTCGCTATGTATTGGGCTTTTTCCCGAAGTTCTTTCTACTGCCTGACACTTTGGATCTTACTGTATATAAAAACAGTACTCTTTGCAAGCCCTCTTGTCTGACATTTCCAAAGAAATTACGTATTTTTTACTAATCCTCGCTCCAACGGAGAGCGATCCCAATAAAAGAAAAGGGGTATGGCAACTCCCCATACCAACCCAACTAAAATCATTCCCATAGTCTGCTTACCAGGAACCCACGCACCCGCGCCCATTCGCATGCCAGCCTCATAAGACATTGGGCCGCAAATAGCACCCAACACTGCGCCTGCTATTGGCCTGCCTCGCAACCAAGATAAAGAGCCGTTAATAGTTCCAGCCATTAAAGCCCACAAAACCCACATCCATAAAGGAGATAAATAAACGCTTGGCCATAGATCTTCAAAGTTGAAATACCCCAAATGAATAAGAAGTGTGTCAGTACTCACTCCATATATAACAGCTTTAAACATTAGACTTAAAACACTTTTTGGAGAATGAGAGTGCCAAATATGAAAAACAATATAAGCCAGAGTGGCTACAACAGCCCATAGAACTTGGTGATTAGCGGCGCCAATCACGCAAGCAAACCAGCCTGCTTGGAAAAAAACGAAGTTCCAAAATTTAGCCATCTTTACGATTTACTAAGCTAGCCCGCTAAGAAAAAGGCCACTGCCGATTGGCAATGGCCTTTTGATTTGGTGGGATTCAGGGAATCACATTGTGATTGTAAGTAATTGATTTAATATGACTTGATACCTATAAAATCAAAATACTACTCACGAAACTACTCACACATTGCAAAAGTACCCCCCTTCAAAACCACCCTACAAACGCCAAATTGGATCATAGTGCAATATCTCTAAGGGTAAGCAAATTGAATATCTTTCGCTATTTAATTCAGCACTTCTCACTACTTTAGTGCTGGCTTATCAGGATTTTCTATTACTATTGCCGTTGTGCCGGTATCGTTTCGCGCGTTGAGAAGGACGGAAGGGAGCAATTCCTTGGCATTCTTCGTACCGGCCATTTTCTTTACCGCCTACTACTATTGCCCTACTTATCGGTACTTTTCGGTATTTAATTGATTGATTGAATCTGATTGATTTTGATTAAGTTTGATTTAATTCAAATTAAAACTGATTAAAACTGATTTAAATTCAGATTAAAAGGGCTTAGGTACTTCCCAGTAACTTGGAGCGGGAAGCTGGAGACCCGCCAAATTTATGCACTCACCTTGTCGCTTAGGGGGGCATACAAATACAACCCCCTAGGCAACCATGTAAGACTAGGATTGCTGGCATCACTTTGCGCCCCAGCCTATTGCTACCGACCAGTACCTAATTACTTTTGGATTGATATAACCCTCTAGCTAATAGTGAGTGCTACCAATCACAGGTTTTGTAAGGTTCTAGCTTTTCTTTTACAGGCGGGAAGTGGCTACCTTTGATTTACTGATTGATTTCAAAACTACATTTTTATGGTGCTGATTAGATACCAACGGTTACCTACTCATGCAAGCCAAGGACAGATACCCCACCCCCTTGAGCCTATTTGGTTGAAGCTAATGTTCGGGCTGTTATGAGAGGTAAAGCAGTCTTTCGCACTAAACAAGATTCTTTGGCCGAGTCCGACCCATAAGCGACTGTCACAGAAAACAAAAAACCTACTTAAACATCAAGTAGGCTCTTGTTTAAATCTAGTTGAGTAGCTTACAGACCAACCGTATAAGTTGCCATCACACTTGTTGTAGATACCGCTTGAAAGGGTTCTTGTCTGTAAATAGCGTTAATGCCCAGTCTTTGATTCTTCTCTACATCGTAGTAAGCACCAAGCATTGCCGTTGGACGAGTCTTGACTGGATTGGCATTGAAGTTGATTGGAGTAAGTCCACTTACTCCAGTAGCTGCGTAAGTACCATTGGCTGTATTGGTATCCGTTTCTACACCAGCACTAGCGTAGATCGTCGCTTTTGGAATGAACTGGTAAGAAGCGCCTACTCCCGCCAATGCTGTTGTAGCGTTTGTGTTCAACGCTGAGTAAGTCAACGGCGCCGTTACAGTAGCGCTTGTTCCTTCGGTGTAGCCACCCATATTATTTTGGGTATAGCGAATACCTGCGTAAGGAGACACAATCACTTCAGGCAATAGGGCAAAGCCATACTTGGCAGTGATTTGCGCTCCTTGGCTATTGAGTTTTGATGAACCTGAGCCAGCTTCTGAAGTGCCTACCACCTGACGAGTCACTGTAGTGTTCTTTTGACCATAAGCCGCCGATACTTTGACTTCCGTACCAGTGCCATCAAGGCGCTCATTCCAAGCAGTAAAGAGGCCGATGAGCGGAGTGTTATTACCCAAGTTCACTGTCGAGCCTGCGTTGTTCACTGAAAGGTTCTGATCGGCATACGCACCAACTCGCACATTAGGCATTGCTCTGTAGGCAGCAATTAAAAGTGCGCTGGTGTTGTTTAGACCATTGGCTGCCGATACTGCCGTATTACGACCACCAGCAGAGATACATACATCGTTCTCACCAAAAACATTACAGTCATAGCTAAAGCTATTGGCTAGAACGGAGTTTTGTAGCGTGAAGGTGTTTTGTAGAACAGAAGCTGTGTTAACTAAAGACTGCTGGGTATCAGCACTGTTAGGCGTAAAGACTAAATATACATCATTGGCATCGTAAGTCAGGCCGTAACCTAAGCGGGTATAGTTTGAGAGGTTGGTGGTGAGAGATCCAAAGGTACCTGTTACCCCACCAGTTGAAGTGAGTAATGTGTATTTGCCAGAACTATAAGTTCCTGCACCGGCATTTAAAGACAGACCGCCAGCTAATGCTGCAGTGCCGGTGACATTGAGTTGTTGGGTATTACTCGGTGCCAAGTTCATTGCCAAGCTGCCAGTAGAGCCTTGGGTGAAGTTTTGGATGCTGACATTGCTAGTCTTACCGGTGATATTAAAAGTACCGTTATTGGTAACACTACTGGATGTGGTAATTGCACCAGCGCCAGATAAAGCCAAAGTAGAACCTGCATCTACACTGGTTAAACCGGTATAGGTATTAGCCGCTGTTAAAGCCAAAGTACCACCACCAGAAACTACCACATCACCAGGCGAACTACCATCGGTAATCGGACTGGATACTGTAGTAGTGGTAGTAGGAGCTACGTTAAATACCGGATCACCGCTAACCGTTATCGGATTGCTAATTGTCGTAGTAGCAGTAGTGGTCAAAATCGCTGGAGTGGTATTTGTTCCAACTAGAGCCAAAGTACCGCTTCCTAAAGCAGCGCCAGAAACAATGGATAGATTGGCGCCTGCTTGCACTTCAGTGCCGCCAGAGTGGGTATTAGTTGCCGCAAGAACAACAGTGCCTACCCCAGATCCAGTATTAACAATAGTGAGCTTGCCTTGTGCACCAGTGTCATCCGAAAAAGCGCCAGAGAAAATGGAGCGTAGACCATTAGCGTCAATCTTGCCACCAGAAGATTTAATCGTAAAAGCAGTTGAAGTGCTAGTAGAGGAATCCGCCTTCAAAATACCGCCTTCGAATACAGGATTTAAGGTGCCGCCGCCCAAAGAGCTAAGAAGATTAGTCTGGCCGGGAAGAATGTTGGTGGAGGCTGAGGTAAGAACTAAATTCCACATACCACTATGGGCGGTATCGGCAATAAGGCTATAGTTAAAACCGCCGTAGATACCGGTTGTTCCAGTGACACTAGATAAAGATGAGAAGCCTTGGAGGACATCGGAATAGGTTCCCGCGGCAACAGTTGAAGCTGCAACTCCAGCTACTGCATTGCCTGTAGTGCCGTAAATATTGAAGGCCATTGCTCCAGTTGTATTGGCAACACTCAATTGACCAAAAGCGGAGGGGCTATTAATGATGATGTTGTAGCTGGTTGGGAGCGTACCGGAGTAGGTTAACGCATTACTGCTTGCGCCCTGACTATTATTCAAAACGCTAAGCGTGCCACCGTTATAGATCCCATATGAGCCAACGCCACCCCTATTAATGACACCCGCATTAGAAATACCAACTGTTTGTCCCGGGCCAACCAAAACCCCAGAACCATCGGCACCCGCACTGCCGCTGGTAGCCCCAGATCCACCAACACCCCCAGCCCCACCAGTTATAGCTCCTGAGTTTACTAATGCACCGCCTGAGCCAAGGTAAACACCGGTACCGCCGGTACCGCCATTACCTCCAGTGCCGATAGGGCTGCACATATGCATGGCACGGCACTGAAAAGAATTCATATCAATAACATTTGAGCCACCAGCTCCGCCCGCACCACCTGAAATACTTCCGCTGTTTGTGTACGTACTCGCACCGTTAACGATGGCACCGTAGCCACCAGCTCCGCCGCCACCGCCATAGCCATTGGAAAAACCACCGCCAGTTCCGCCCGCGCCACCTGTAATAATGCTTGAATTAGCGCTCGTGATTGTGACGTTTTGACCGGCAGCCCCGCCTCCGCCGCCACTACCTGGATAGCCAGAGTTTCCACTATTCATTACCCCTGAACCACCATTCGCACCTGGGGTGCTTCCGCCTGCGCCTCCAGCATCTCCGGGGTTACATCCACCGCTTATTGTCAGGCAACCAAATCCGCCTGCCCCTCCCGTTACTCCCGCACCACCACCCCCAGCACCGGAGTGTTGCGTTGCGTTACCCCCAACAGCACCAGCGCCAAGAACAGAATCAGAGCCGCCATTACTAGTGTTTGCACCAGAACCACCATCAGCATAAGCCAAACCCATCATTGCAAGGCAAGAAAGCATTAAAACAAAATATGTATTTTTGAGAGAGCGCCTAAAAAATTTAGATGTAATCATAGCCTTAGGGGGTTGCAAATAAAAAAATCGAAATTCATTTTAGTCGTTCATAAAAACTTGATCCATCATTCAATCAATCGACATTAGAAGAGCAGCCAAAATAAATTCTGAATGTCCCTTATTGGCCGTTTTCTGCCCCTTAAGCACTTCAAAATATTTCAATTTGGATGGCTGTTATGGGCTGTAAAGCAGTCTTTAACTAACGCTCTTTAGGTAATCGGCGTAGCTTTTAACTTCCTTCCTGATTTCAGCGATCAACATTCTGCACTCGGATCGCTTACCGCCTTTATAGGCGTTAGTGGCTACCTTTGCTTTTCCTTCGGGTGTTATTGCCCCCGTTGACTGCTCCCAAGGTCTCCACTTCCTGATTGCTTGGCGTTGTTGTTCTTTTTGCTCTAGCGTCCAAATTCGTGCTGACATAGGAATGATCCTCTAATAGTTTGCTTGGCGGGTTTAGATTGCTGGATAAAGATTTCCGATTGGTTAATTTTTTTCAGAGAGAATATGGCCGTTGTTCACTTGTTGATTGCCACTGGTGATATTGGCCTGCTTAATGAAAGTCGCTCTAGCGGGTTCTTGCTTTGACTTAATGAGTGCTGAGATAGTGGCTCTGCTTTGATTCTGCGTTTTAAGAGCCATCCCAATGTAGTCTTTCTTATATGGCATTGGCGCACTAATGGCCGTTAATGTGAGACTATTAAACAGAGAATTCAAGGCAATGCTTTGGCTATAAAGGATTGTTTCAAGCTCTGACATATCGCCGGCCACGATCCTTTTAGCGGATTCGTTTAGTAATTCTCCAGTGGCTACTAGATCAAGCTGGGGGTCTTTGGTGGTGGCTTTGACAATGTACGCCGTACCAATTGGTGAGATTAAAGCTACCCTCGCTCCTAGCATTTTCTCCGCCTGCATCTGCGCCTCTATGACTAATTCAGTCCCCATGATCCAATCCGTACAGGGAAAGGTCTGGGAGCATGGCTTTAGCTTTGAGCATCAAATCGAGGTGAACCTCCACCCATCTTGGCACTTTGCCAGCCTTTGACCAAGTGCTGATTGTTCCCGTACTCATGCCTATGTAGCGCATAAAGTGGGTTTTCTTCATCCCTAATTGTTCTAGCTGGGCGGTGAACTTCTCATAATCCATTGTGATTCTCCTTTGCGTATACTCTCATTTTACTGTACAATTAATGCGAAATTAAGGCATAAATAGTATTATTTCATATTCTTATTTTACATAACGCTAATTATCCGCAATGTACCCCTACCCGCCAAGCCATATAGAATATAGGTTTGTCATATTAGAGTATGATTACCCTGTTTTTATGTAGTTTATTGGCATTTATCATTGTTGCATCCAAGCAACGGAAAAAGCCCCCAGCGATTAACCGGAGGCTTTGCAATCCATTCCAGCCATCTAATGCAATGTAGCGTTCACCCTGAAGCGTTCACACCTATGCGGAATGTCTAGGGCATTAGCTTGGATCATCGCTACAAACTGACCCCGCTTGGCCTGCTTACATCCATTCAAGTGCGTTAAGTTTGAACACTCTAAGCAAGCGTGGCGATCATCTAAAAAGGGGTAATTGCCCTCCAGTTTGAGAGCCTTCAGAATGGCCGTTTTATGCTCCCTGATTACTGTCGCATATTCGTCTATTTTTGACGGCTTCCCGATAACATCTAAGTGGTCATCTTTCCCAATTTCAAAGGTCAAGTTTTCCGCTTTTAACTTATGGATTAGTTCTGATATTTGCATCTCAGAATTCCCTCCGAATGGTGTCGGCTTCACTGTTTTTAGACTTTAGGGATAAATCCCCAATAATCGGGCTAATAGTGTGTGTTGGCGTACCCCCCAGTTTTGCCTCGTACAAGTCACAAGCCTTATGTTGTATGGGGTTATCTGTTACGGCAGATTTATTTGTGCCGTCACAAGTGCTTTGCCGTAACATTTTTCCAGCCTGATCCAGCTCCCCATTTTGTGACTTGTGACGGGATGTTACGGGAGAGGGTTTTGCTAAAGTAACAGTCTGAGCCATATAGTCATTGGTTTGTGACGGCAGAGGGTCATTTTCAGGGTGTGCGGGCGAAGACACATCAATATATCTAGCCCAAACATCCAAAAATTGAGTTATTTCATATCCTTTAGCCGTTGAATAGCCACTAAATCGTTTTGTTGCACTAACTATTCCATAGCCACTTAATAGCTTCGCCAGTTGCTTTGGACTAATCTGTTTGCCATGGTTATAAGTAGCCCAGTTTGCCTCATCGTCTTCACATAAATAAGCGATTAAATCCACGGTAGATACACGGTCAATTTTCTTTAATTCAAACGCAGTTTTAATATCTTCTAGTAACTCAGTTTTATAGCTTTTAGTTTCTGCTTTGGAGCATATAACTGTAGCCGTCTCTCTAGCCGTCTCCGGCCAATGCCCGCCCGCAATATCAGCAAGGGTGAGCAATGTCTCCCAGTTATCCTTTTGGCGGTCATCTAGGCCATTGGGTAGGGTTGGATTAGATTGCTTTACCTGATCCTTAATGTCGGCAGTCCAACGCATTAGCTTGCGACTAATAGCGAGATATTCCGCATGGTTGTTTCGATTACTGGCAATGGTTTCCGTTGGTAGCTTTTTCCTAAGCTCCAAAATGATCCCCCTGCTGGTAATAGTGTCGTGCAGATTCTTAGCTGATATTCCTGATAGCACTTTAGCCGACCAAGTAGAAAACCGCTTAGGCTTGTTATCCTCTCCATCGCAACGCATGACAAAAGCCAATTTACGCTTATGACCGCAATTGATAATCCCTCGCATAGCCTCATCCCCAGCCAAGAATGAATCCACCTCATCAATCAATAAAGTGGGGTGATACTCCTCAATCGTGCGGTACAGTGCCGGTGCTGATATTGAAGCCGTTGGTATTGGCTGGTAAACCATATCCGCCATCACATCCAATAGCGTAGATTTTCCACATCCCTTATCAGGTGCAGTAATGATCGCTAGAGGGGAGCAATGAATTACATCCAGCAAATAAGTGTGGGCTATCCATAAAGTAGCCGACCTTGCCGTATGCTTGCTACAAATTACATACTTATGGATGGTGTTTGTAACTGCTTGCAATAACTCAGCCCCATTAACTGCATGAGGCCATGGCTCAATCTCTTTAAACGGGGCATCACTAGCAAGGTCTTTTTCCTTCTGCTTAATTCTAACTTCAGCATCTAAGGCTTTAAGACTGATCCCCAGCTTATCCGCCTCATTTTTTTTAGCCCTGTCATATTCTGCTGGGCGTAGCTTTGCCAATCGCTGAATAGTAGCGTCTAAATCATCCACCACGGGTTCAATAGTCTGAGCGATAGCACTAGGGGCTAGTAATTCTCCAGTGGCTTTATCAGGCTTGTAAGCAGTTAAATCATGCAATGGATAATCCGGTACAAAAGTATCTGCCTGCGCCTGAATCCGCTTAATGTTTTTCATGCTTTCGAGGTTATTCATAAATAAAATCCCTCAACAAGTTGTATGCGACCACAAGCATCTAATAGACGGTCTTTGTCGTTATCGGTTAGTAGGTAACCCAATGCCATGCTGGAGGCAATACCAGCCACTAGGAGAGCCTCATACCCAATTAAGGTAAGTGCATCCCTTGGAGATAGCGGAGACGGCCTAGGTGGTTTTGATGGATTCTTACCATCCTCAATCCAGCATCCCAAATCTTTGCAGGCGGTAATAAAGTCCCAAGCATTTAACGCACGGTGATAACTCATTACATCGCCACCCTTTGCACCACATCCAGCCATGCAAGTAAACCCGCCACTAACTAGATTGATCCGCATCGAATCGCTACCGCCATGAAATACGCAGGAAGTAGTAACCCATTTTTTTCCTTTCGATAGGATAAGACCTTGGCTCTCGTAGTAGGTTTGTGGATCAGGTAGTTTTGATTTATCGAAACTCATTGAGTGCCTCCCTTGCTATCAGGCAATAAACCATCCACGCCGTTACTAAGCAAACATAACAAGCCATCCATTAAGCCCACTTGATTGCTTTGGCCGATACCGTTAAAAGTCGGATCATCTTGTGCGAGGTCTGCCGTTAAGTACGCTAAGAATGATTGAGCGATCCCAATATTCAAACAAGCCTGATCGAATTGATCCAATGAAATATTGATTGTTTTTTTCTCGCCCTGAGCAGGGTTGAATTTATTAACGGCCATGATGGCCTCCTAGTGTTTTAGATTGATAAGTCCACCGGTAAAGGTGGGGGTCTCTAACCGCACTAGACGGCTGGGTTCTTACGAATACCCAAACCCCCGTGACTGCTTGCCCTACTGCTTTTACAATAGTGCGTAATTGGGGCGTAAAAAATCTCCTATTCAGTAGGAGGGAACTGCTAGTGCTTTTAGAACTCCCAGTATATGCCCGATCAGCATTTAATAATTCTTTTTCTGTTTCGGCTAAATGGTTGCATGGTTGTAGAATGGGATCAGTCTGTTTTGTGTTGTGCATTAAGCCCATTCCCGTGGGCTTTTTTGTTTTATAAGTCATGGTTATGCTCCAGCCTGATAGCTCAACGGATCAGCTAGAAATTTATGAAGTTCCGCATTGCTAAACATAGTGCAACGGATTCCCATGCGTTTAGGCTGGGGTGCTTTACCGTCTCGCACTAGCTTGCGGAATGTCTCCCTACTGAACGGTAGGAATTCTTGAAACTGTTTAAGTCTTGATTGACCAATAGCGGGAAGCGTACTTGGTATAGGTAGTGAAACTGTTTTCTTTAACATCATTAACTCCATCTTGTTTACCCTTGCTATTGCTGGGCGATGTAGTTAATTTATGGTTTTAAATTACTTTTAGTAAGCGATAAAAATCCTGATAACGCTAATCGTGATTACTATTTTTCCTGATAACGCTAATCGTGATTGATTTCATCTAGCTTGATTAGGCTCATACGATTCTTGAATGTTGGGAATGGCATATCTTTAAGGATACTTTGATCGGCCAAATCAAATAATTGCTTAACTTTCATTACGCCCTGCACTTTTTTTAAGTATCTAAGATGATCATCAACGGGCTGATCTTTAGTTCTACCGCTTGGGAATTTACTGCCATGCTCTGCCAGCTTTACTAATTCAGAAATTGGGGCATTTCGCCTTCCTGAGATATATCCTAAGAATCGAGTGGAGGCAATAACATCTACCCACTTTTGCTCTGAATCATCATCCTGCATACTTGCTGATAAATAATGCCAGTAGGCAACCTTTAATAATGCTGTCGTATATTCCTCACCATGCTCCCCGTGTTTCTCGCTTATTTTTTCCAAGCAGTCATAGTAATAAGCACCACTCTGAAAAAGGCTAATTACATCCCTAGATTCAATATCTTGAACGATCAGTAGATCAAAATCATTCTCGTGGCTATCTTTAAAACATAAATAAAACTGATCTTTTAATTGATATAAAAGAGACTGAGTCCTTGAATCAATATGAGACCTTGCAAACCCGACCCTAGAGATTTCGCCATCTTCGTCTCGAAACTCAATATTTGAAATAAAGTTTTGATTTTCCATGATCCGCTTTCACATCCGCATAGAGAGATACTCAGGCGGAAAGTGCGGTACTTCCTATTCGGCTTGCATGGCCTAGCCTGAGTGATTACAGTCTATAGAGTTAATCTAGTTTTGGTAGGCGGTATTTGTTAAATATTTTTAGCTGGCCTTGGCCTTAAATGGAATGATCTCCGCACCGGCTTTGATTGCATCTAAGTAGTTCGCCCAATCTTGAAGCATTACTCTGCGCTGGGGAAGATACCTTGCATGGTTATAACTGGCAGAAACTTTATTCCTCTCTGCGTGGGCTAATTGAATCTCGATATGCTCATGCGCATAGCCCTGCTCATGCAGGATTGTGGAAGCCACCCCTCTGAAACCGTGGCCTGTCATTTTCCCAGCGTACCCCATTCTCTTTAATGCGCTTAGTAGTGTGTTGTTACTCATGGTCTTTTTGGGGTGCTTGCTGGACGGAAAGATAAACTCCCTGCCACCACTGATCTCCATTAACCGCTTAAATACGGCCTCCACCTGATCCGACATTAAAACGATATGAGGGTCTTTCATTTTCATCCGCTCGGCAGGAATACGCCATTCCTTAGCCTCTAGATCAATCTCCGACCATCTAGCACCGATTAACTCTTTTGTCCTCACAAATACATAAGACATTAACTGCAAACCTAAGCGGGTGATCTCATCGCCTTTTTGAATTATTCCGTATTGGTCAATATCTCTTAGTAAGCTGGGAAGCTCTTTAACATCCACTCGCTTATAGTTTTCCTGATTGACGGGCTTTAGGAAGTCGGAGGGCTTTACCTGAGACGCTGGATTACTGTCACATAGGCTATTAGCTACTGCATACCTAAACACTTGGCTACTGGTTTCATAGGCTCGCTTGGCAATATCATGCGCACCCCTAGCATCTATCTTTTTAATTACTGTTAAAAGTAGCTGAACGCTGATTTCACTAACCGGCCTAGGCCCAAGGTGAGGAAACAAGTCTTTTTCCATACGCCTATAAACCCGCTTTATATGATCAGGGCTTTTATTGGCTTTCCAATTCTCATGCCAGCGTATCGCCACCGCTTGAAAGTTGTTATCAGTAGCCTCACCTTTTCGTAGCTTCTTTTCCTGCCTATCGAGTGAGGGGTCAATTCCAGCTTCTAGGAGCTTCTTTAGCTCGGAGTGCTTAACTCTTACCTCTTTGAGTGAAACATCGGGATAGTTACCTAGGGATAGCATCTTGGCCTTACCCGCATAGCGGTAGCGATAACGCCATGCCATTGCCCCACTAAGCTGACGCATTAGCACCAAACCGCCTCCATCGGGGTGATTGGGCTTATCGGTGGGCTTTATAGCCTTTAAATACGCATCGGTTAGCTTCATTTTTACCCCTTAATTACCCCTCTTTTTTGCTTCCTACTCACAGGGGGTGATTCCTACTCACGAAAATACTCACACATTTTCTGTATTACTCACAATAACAGGGGTTAGCAATGGATAACAAAAAACCCCTTAAAGCTATATGCCGTAAGGGGTTTGTTGGTGTATCTTGGTGTTGCTTGGAACTAAAATGGTGGCGATTCAGGGATTCGAACCCCGGACCTGTGGATTATGATTCCATCGCTCTAACCAACTGAGCTAAATCGCCGAATTTGTGATTATAGAGGATAGGAATCTATCTGTCTAAATCCTCAGGTTACCAGGCTACTTGATCTTAAAAATACACAAACCTGGCTCACGTCCATAACGTACGCTTACCTCGACTTCTTTGGCTAAAAATAGTTTTTTAAGCACCTCATCCTTATTGTCAAAAATAATCGCTGTTTGCTCTGGATAATGGGAAAAAGGGTCGCTAGTGACCTCAATGACCACTCCATCTACTTTGATTTGATTGATCGTGCGCTTATAAAGTCTATCGTTTTGGACAAAAATGAGGCGTTTTAGATATTTGTCCAAAACAAGCTTTTGACCCTGCGCATTGGTCTTTGAGTAATACACTAACTCTTCACGGCCATTAATGGTCATATCTCGCTCTTCATCCCACTTAGCAAAAACCGATGGGCTTGTAAGCGCAATGAAGATTGCAAATATCCATGTATAAAAATACATTTATTACTTTCTAAGAATTTAAGAGACCAGTACCAGGGGCCAAGAAATTCTTTGATCCACGTTTTAATCAATAATCTAAATTATGCGCCTCATCTCAATTTCCGCTGGTAAGGTTACCCCCCTCTTTGGTGACCATCACCCCAACTACAGATCTGTAGCTTCGGGCATTCATAAAAAGCCCATTAGCAATCTAGACAATCCAGCCTCCATTGAAATTAATCGATTGGGTGTAGCGGGAGATGAACAGGCAGATTTAAGCGTACATGGGGGCATTGAAAAAGCCATCTACGTTTACCCAATCGAGCATTATCAATTTTGGAATGAACTACTTTCGCGTGAAACAAAGCGGGTAGTTGAGTTAGTACCAGGCGGGGTTGGTGAAAACTTCACAATTGAAGGTTTGCTAGAAAGGGATGTTTATGTAGGAGACCAATTACTGATAGGTGGACTTGAGTTTTCAGTAGTGAAGTTGCGTGAGCCCTGCTTTAAATTTAATGCCTTAATGGCATATAAAGGCGCAGCAAAAGCAATGCTGCAATCTGGATTTAGCGGCTGGTATTTACGCGTAAATCAAACGGGTCAGT
>Ga0364915_10146_pt1 | contig 29237 bp, 24 predicted proteins | sample ExccelJu500001D4_3_FD_206958 | JGI IMG/M metagenome (GOLD analysis project Ga0364915, IMG submission 206958) | Enriched cells from Trout Bog Lake Hypolimnion, Wisconsin, USA - BchlTB.June25.5000.01.D4 | ecosystem: Environmental > Aquatic > Freshwater > Lake > Hypolimnion/Profundal zone | place... | reverse complement strand
GGCTGAAAAGGCTTCAAAACTCAATATAAAGCTTCATTTTTTACCCCCTTATAGTCCTAATCTCAATCCTATAGAACGCTTATGGAAAGTCATGAATGAACAGGCTAGAAATAATCGCTTTTTCAAAGGCGCTAAAGATTTTAAAGACGCAATTAATGGCTTTTTTAATCATACCTTGCCTAGAATTGGAAATACTCTAAATGAGCGAATTAATGACAATTTCCAAATCTTCAAAACTTAGCATTTTGAAGTTGATTGGGTATAGATCAAAGTTACTGTCTTTATGGTAGGACATAGTTGGACAGATCCAAACTGGTTTTATAGCAATACTTTCTTCAAAGAAAAGCAAGAATTCAGCCGCACTTTCGATAGGAATTTGCACATCTTGAATCACAGACTCTAATTTTTTACTGAAACTATCATAAATCCACTTAGCCAGTTTATTGTTGGAAAAAAACTTGCGCAAAGATAAGTAAGTTTTAGAATTTAATCGTTTCTTTCCCCATAGCGGACGCAATATAGGATTTTGTGCATAAAAAATCTTTGAACACCAAAACCAGTCAGTATCCCAACGCCAAATATAATCATTTATGGTCATAAAATCTTCTTTACGTTGTTTAATTGACCGATAATAAATGGTCTTATAGGTGTAATCACTAAGGTAAGGTGCCGAATCCACAAACTCGGCTGTCGTCATGAAGAAATCCTTTTTTCCAAAAACAACGCCTTCAATAAAACCAACACTATCGTTGCTGCGGTTTTTCAGACAGGTATTTTTAACTGCTTCAAAATAACTGTTTGCTTCCGAAAAATGACTATGTGTAAGTTTTACAAAAGGCTTCACAGGGTACAATTTAATACAAACACGTAGTGCATAGCCTAAGGTACCGTAACTGTTTGGAAATCCTGCAAATAAATCCTTGTAGTCATTATCCGGCCTGCATAAAACAACTCGCCCATCACTGAGCAACACCTCAAATTCCGATACGGTTTCATGCACCAGGCCGTATCTAAACGAGGAGGACTCAATACCACAACCTGTTAATGCGCCTCCAACAGTAATTGTTTTCAACTCCGGAACAACCGTTGGCAGGCATTGATATTTCAAACATTCATTGACTAAGGACTCATAGCTTATCATCGCTTCGACATTAGCTATTAAGTTATCTTTATCAATGCTAATCACCTGATTAAATTGGTGCACATCCATTCCAGCACTAGAATTATTGCGAGGTCGAAAGACATTAGAAGTTTGTTTATTCAGAAAAATCGGTTTATTTTCTGCGGCAAACTGTTTTAATTGTGTGATCAATTTTTGTTTCTTTAATTCATAATTAGCGAGCGCCCGTTGTCCATTTGTCATAATTGCCTCTTGCAATGGTAGTCATCATGAAATTAAAAAATTTAATAATCAATAAAATCATCCAGTTCATCCCGCAAACGCTTCTCTTCTAATTTTTTTTCAAGCCGTCTACGCGCATCTAATACCACACTTTCACTGGTATCAATGTCCAATTTTTCCTCCGGTTTAAAACCCTCGTCAATTAAATCAGTATCCTCTTCATCAAACAGATCAGTCATTATTTTCTCTCAATGGGTCTAAGCTTAATTTTGACAGGTATATACCTCATTTTAATTATTATGCCTAGATCTATTTACTGGACATTGGACAAAACTGCATGAAAAGAGACTCATGCAGCCTTGTCCATGAACGTATGTAACACCATAGATTCGTGCTTTGTCATAGATCTTGCCTAAGCGTATGTATTTAATTAACTGTTTGAGATAAAGTTAATTTTTCTCAAACACTCAATTAAATCAAGAATAGATTTTTTGAACAAAGCCCCATGCGTCTTTTGCATGGGGCTTTGTTCAAACTCCAATATTTATCAAATTAATTTCATTTGAACAAGTCTCTTGAACTCATTCGTTTATCCAGGCAAGATGCCAACACAAAATTCTAATGGCTTTACGTTATGAGTGATCGATTCAAAACCGCCATCCGAAGCAGCTGTCGAGAAATACGCGAAAAACTACCGGCGATTTATCAACAAAAGGCCTCTTCGAAAATTTGCAGGCGTATACGCCAGTTAGATCAATACCGATATGCCAAGCGAATCGCTATTTATCATGCGTGCAATGGAGAAGTGGATTTGGGTGAATTATGGCGCTCTGCTCCAATGCAAGGCAAGTTTTGTTATTTTCCCGTAATGAATAATGAAAAAAAACTGTCTTTTTTACCAGCAACACCAGCCACATCATTTATAGACAATCTTCATGGCATTCCTGAACCAGACGTGGATTTATCAAAAGCCATAGCGCCTTGTGAGCTGGATGTAATTTTCATGCCTTTGGTTGCGTTTGACAACAACGGTACCCGGTTGGGTATGGGGGGCGGTTATTATGACCGCACCCTGGCTAAAGAAGACCACCCTTTGTTAATCGGGGTAGCTTATGAATTTCAGCGCCAAGCTTATATTATGCCCTGTGAATGGGATATACCTCTGACAGCCGTCATTACGCAACAGGCAATCTATTGGTGTAAGAATACCCATGAGAATCCCGGTAACGACAGATAACTTCAACCGATTGCGTCCTCGCCTACTTCGCCGGTTCGGACTCGAACGACTTGCTCCAATTCGTACACAAAGATTTTGCCATCTCCAATTTTTCCCGTGTACGCTGCTTTGCAGATGGCATCAATTGCCGTTTCCACTAAATTATCAGGTAAAGCCAGTTCAATTTTTATTTTTGGAAGAAAGTCAACCACATACTCGGCACCACGATAAAGCTCCGTGTGGCCTTTTTGACGTCCAAAACCGCGAGTCTCGGATATGGTGATCCCGGGGGCGCCAATTTCTATTAGTGCCTCATGAACGTCGTCAAGTTTAAAGGGTTTAATGATTGCTATAAGCATTTTCATAGTTAGTATCATCCTGAGTGCGATTAATTCAGTAAATTTAAGATACATGTACTGTGGCGTATTGCAACATCATCAGCGACAGGTATACACTGTGTCTCAATTAACCGAGTCATTTAATTGAGAATAGAAACATGCTTGATCCAAAACAATTCGATGATCTTAGCAAAAAACTTTTTGCTACCCTTCCGTCAAGTCTACAGAATTTAGAGAGAGAAATTCAGCAAAAATTTAAAGAAATTTTGCAAGCCGCGTTTACAAAGATGGATTTGGTCACGCGCGAAGAGTTTGATATCCAAGTGAAGGTTCTGGCAAGAACGCGTGAAAAATTAGAAAACATGCAATCGCAAGTGGAATCGTTGTTAATGGATAAAAAAAACAACGACAAATAATTTTGGTAGCCTGAATCGCGTGTGTTACAAACTCTCCACTTTCTAACAGTCGCGGCTTGGATCACCAGGACAAAAAGTATAAGTCCAATCAATCAGGAAGAAAACATGAGCCTAGCTTTCAGCAAAACGCGCAGCGCATTGGGAATTCATGCTCAATCAGTCTCAGTAGAAGTACATTTATCCAATGGACTACCCAGCTTCACCATAGTCGGCCTTGCTGAAACTGCAGTTAAAGAAAGCAAAGACCGTGTACGTAGCGCCATTATTAACAGCCAATTTGAATTTCCTTGCCGGCGAATAACGGTTAATCTCGCACCTGCGAACCTGCCCAAATCAGGCAGTGGTTTTGACTTGCCCATCGCAATTGGTATTCTTGCCGCATCTGGACAGGTTCCTGCTGAAAAGCTGGCTGCTCATGAGTTTATCGGCGAACTGGCCTTAGGCGGTGATTTACGAGGGGTGAGCGCAATTATCCCCGTAGTGCTGGCAGCACACCGTGATGGTCAGCTACTCATCATTGCCACAGCGAATGCTGAAGAAGCGGCTATTACAGGACAAGATGGTGTCTATTCTGCTAATAATCTTCGTGATGTTTGCAGCTATTTGTGTCAGGGCACCCCACTACAAGTATTGCCTTCTCGCGCTGAAACTAATCAGCTAAATAACCAACATGATTGGTCTGATATCAAAGGACAACACCATGCAAAACAGGCAATGATTATTGCAGCTACTGGCGGACATAGCATCATGCTTAGCGGACCGCCCGGTAGCGGAAAAACAATGATGGCAAAACGATTTAGTACGCTATTACCTGAACTCTCCGAAACGGAAGCCCTTGAGTGTGCGGCTATCAATTCCATCCATGGCCGATTTCCCAATTACAAAGAATGGCGATGCCCTCCCTTTCGCGCGCCTCATCACACGGCCTCCCCGGTTGCTCTTGTAGGTGGGGGAAATCCTCCCAAGCCAGGTGAAATTTCACTCGCGCACCACGGTGTGTTATTTCTTGATGAATTACCGGAATTTAGCAAGAATGTTTTAGAAACGTTGCGCGAACCTCTTGAATCAGGCAATATCTGCATCTCAAGAGCAGCGATACAAATTGAATATCCCGCGCAATTCCAGTTGATAGCTGCCATGAACCCTTGCCCCTGCGGCCAATGGGGTAATCCACAGGCTAATTGTTTATGCACTCCCGAACGGATCAATCGTTATATAGCCAAACTGTCAGCACCATTACTAGATAGAATCGACATGCAAATTCATGTACAGGCGCTTTCGGAAGAGGAACTGGTCACTCCCAATACCTCCGAACAGGGTGAGAGCAGAAAAATCAGAGCCGTAGTGAAAAAAAATCGTGAGATCCAAATAAGACGCCAAGGAAGTGTCAATGCAAAACTGAGTGCCAAAGACTGCGAAACCCTCTGTGCCTTAGGCGAGACGGAGCAACAATTTTTAAGGCAAGCATTGAATAAATTGAAATTATCAGCGCGGGCTTATCACCGTCTGCTTAAAGTCGCTCGGACAATCGCCGATATTGCAGGGCAAGGGAAGGTTGAACTAAGCGCTTTGCAGCAGGCGTTATCGTATAAACAGACCTTGCAAATTCCTAAATAATTTTTTGCTTGCTGCACGACGCAATGTAGCCTGGATGCAGCGCAGCGTGATCCGGGATCAGTGGCACCGAATTCCCGGATTACGCTTCGCTGCATCCAGGCTACTCCATTCTATTTGCCCTGTAATTATCCACCTAACAAGGACTCAATAATTGCCATGCGCATAAAAACACCATTAGCAACTTGTCGTAAAATGCATGATTGTGGGCCGTCCGCTACATCACAGTCTATTTCCATACCACGATTGACAGGTCCAGGGTGCATTACAATTGCATCCGGCTTTGCATAACCTAGCGTAGAGCTGGTAAGAGCGTAATCCTTACGGTAAACGCGCCTATCGACCTGCTCATCATCTAATAGACGCTCATGTTGAACTCGCAGACAAATAATAACATCCGCATCGGAAATTCCATCACGTAATGAACTAGTTACCCTGCCAAAATGAACTACTTCGGGGAACCAAATTGCTGGAGCAACTAGGGTTAACTCCCCTACTCCCATGATAGAGAAAAGGCACTGCAAAGAATTGGCAACACGTGAATGGCGAATATTGCCAACAATAGCAATTTTAAGCTGTGAAAGGGAGGGCTTGCTTTCAAGAATCGTCATTAAATCAAGCATCGCTTGAGTCGGATGAGCATGCTTGCCATCACCAGCATTAATTACGTGAATAGTATTTGTATCCCCAAAATGACTCGCTAGCGATTGTTGCAACCCTTCTTGTTTATGTCGAATTACGAATAAATTAATGCCCATTGCAGCCAATGTTCTCACCGTGTCTTCTATAACTTCCCCTTTGTTTTCGGAAGAATTACCCTGTGAAAGGTTCACAAGTGGAATGGAAAGGTGATGCGCTGCCAGCTCAAAACTCACCCGAGTACGGGTACTATTTTCATAAAATAAATTGGCAAGCCGGCATTGTGGAAACGCAGGATAGGTGTTTGAATTTTTAAAATGACGCGCTCTTGTTACTAAATGCATTAACTGATGATGAGAAAGCTGGCTAATTTCAAGGAAATGATTCATGGCATACCTGTCGCGGTTCTTAACTGCTGTAACCACTGTTCAAGAATAACACAGGCAGCTACGCTGTCAACTTCTGAAGTTTTAATTTTACGATAACCACCCTCTGCAAACAACTGGGCACGCGCCTCTACAGTCGACAAACGCTCATCAACCAAATGAGCCTCCAAGGAGAATTTTTCATGCAACTGGCGGGCAAATTTTCTCGCTGCTTTGGTCGTGTATTGCTCACTATCATCAATGCAGGTCGGCACACCAACAACGAATGCTAGCGGGCGCCATTCAGTCACTAATTTTTGCACCATCAACCAATCTGGTATACCTTGCTTTGCCTCCAAGGTTGTCAATGGCCTCGCACTTGACGTTATTTCCTGACCAACAGCCACACCAATTCGTTTGTAACCAAAATCAAACCCCAAATAAACACCAACAGGCATACAACAAACTCCAATACTCAAGCGTGGCCGATGTTAGATGACAATTGTTTCATCTTAACCCCTATCGTCAAACCAGCATATTCCCAGCGTTGCAAAAAGGGCACATCATACAACAACTCCGGTTTAAAAGGACATACTAACCATGCATTGTCCATCACCTCTTGTTCTAATTGATTTTCCGTCCACCCAGTATACCCCAGAGTAACCAAGGCATCTTTTGGACCAGTATCTTCGGCGATAGCGCGTATAATATCATTTGAGGTGGTTACAGTGACATCTTCTCCCAAGTTCAGGCTCGAACGCCAGCCGCCTATTGGGCGATGAATCACAAACCCACGTTCAGGCTGAATTGGGCCGCCATACAACAAAGGCTGCAAGTTTTGCTCATTTCGCGTCGGCTCAATTTTCATTTGCTCAAAAACAAGGCTAAGAGGAAACTCCATCGGTCTGTTAATAATTAATCCTATCGTCCCTTGTGCATGATGTTCACAGATATAAATTACCGCATGCTCAAAATTAGGATCAACCATAGAAGGCATGGCAATGAGTATATGATTTGCCAACGAAGTGTCGATTGCCATATTTCCTCTCCTATGGAGCGCTTTATAGTATAAGTATATACCAAATATCCTTGGACATTGGACAAAGAAAGGAAAAAAGGGTCTCAGTCATCGTGTCGGTAGATACATCCGAACCGCGACTGTTAAGGAGCGTTGTTGTACCACGGGTTTCGCAAACTCCAATTCTCAATAAATAAAAATAATATAAAACCTATTGTGATAAACACCCGTTTTGCGTTATGGTAATTTATCTCCTATTTAATAGGGGAATAATAATTGTCTTAGAAAAAGCAGTTGCAGACGTAGCGAGAGGGCTTACTGCACTGAATCTGGCATTTAAGGAAGAATGGGGTTACTAGTATGATTTTGAAACGCTTTAGCAAAAGGAGGATTTATGGCTACTGGCGAAGTCAAATGGTTTAACAATGCCAAAGGATGGGGATTTATACTGCCAGAAGGTGGTGGAGAAGATATTTTTGTTCATTTTTCAGCTATACAAGGTAACGGTTACAAAACGTTAAATCCTGGCCAACAAGTCACCTATGACTTGGAAAAAGGAGAACGCGGATTGCACTGCTCCAATGTAATAGTTAGTACGGAAATACTGGAAGAAGATCCAGCCTAAAGGCTTTCAAACAGTAATTTCCAAATGCCGAGCGGTATAAACTTTGCCTGCTTAGGACTTTTAAACTGTACTACACTGGCCTACCTACGGTATGATGTCAATGTACTGTCTTTTACTAAAATTAGCCGATGAAAAATGGGTTGTTATTGATTAATCTTGGGACGCCCGAGAAACCAGATGTTGCTAACGTGCGTCGATACTTACGAGAATTTCTTGCCGACCCCCGAGTAATCGACTTGCCCGCTGTGTTGCGGTATATGTTGCTTTATGTTGTTATCTTGCCTTTTAGATCAAAGTCAACCGCCCTTGCTTATCAAGCCATCTGGACCGATAAATGCTCGCCGTTATTGAGTAACAGTCAGCAATTAGTAGCTAAGCTGCAATCTCGCTTGGGAAATCATTGTCAAGTAACCCTTGGCATGCGCTACGGAAACCCTTCCATTCGTTCAGCCCTCAATCAATTATCGGATTGTGATCAGTTAACAATTTTGCCGCTTTACCCACAATATTCCTCTGCAGCGACAGGCTCATCAATAGAAGAAGTGTTAACCCTAATCGCCGCTCAAAATCCTCAGCCCTCTGTAAAAATTATACGTGACTTTTTTCAACATCCAGGTTTTATTGCAGCGCAAGCTGAATTGATTAAACCTTACCTAGCAACACATGATTATCTATTATTCAGCTACCATGGTATTCCTGAACGACACATTCTAAAAACGGGCTGTTCACAAGTCTGCAGAGATAATTGCCCACCAATTAATCCATGCACTCAGACATGCTATCGGGCTCAGTGTTTTCAAACTACCCAAGCATTAATCAAAGTATTAGGCCTTACAGCAGGCAACTATGGCATGAGCTTCCAGTCGCGTCTTGGTAAAACCCCTTGGATTAAACCTTACACCGATTTAGTGTTACCTGAACTTGCAAAACAAGGAATAAAACGCCTCGCCATATCCTGCCCTTCGTTCATCGCAGACTGTCTCGAAACATTGGAAGAGATAGGCTTACGCGCGCGTGGTCAATGGCAAAAATTGGGTGGTGAGCAGTTGAGTTTAATTCCTTGTGTTAATAGCTCCGAGCAATGGGTTGAGGCAATTATTGATATAACTTCGGACAAGAATGCATGAACCTAGAAAAAACCTCATGTACTCTTGTCCAGGAACGCAGCCCCACGCCTGGGAAGTTTTTACGACAATGTTCAAAATTATTGCAAAACAATTATTTTATGCTATAGAACATAGATAATAGATTTTTTCCTGGAGACATCATGTCCAACAAACTATTTTCTGAACGACTCAACAAAGAACTAGATGACATAGGTGTTCCCCTCCTGGTTAACGAACGGGTTGACGTGTTTGCTAAGCTAACGAACGTGCCAAAATTTAAAGCAGAGGCTCTATTGAGCGGTACCGCGCTTCCTGATGCTGACTTACTAGCTCTTCTGGCCAATGAATTAGAAGTTAATGGTGAATGGCTTGTAGGTAAAAGCGATCAGCGTTTGAAGAAACCCCGCGATAGTTAATGGGGAGTAGCCTGGGTGCAGCGCAGCGCTGCACCCAGGCTACTTGTACTCACCAATAACAAGTTCACCGCCCTCGAAGGGTTGCGACCCGGATCACTCATCCCTGAAACCGTTCATTCATGCTTTTTGGTTTAGCATTTTTTTCAATATATTGAATGATCTTACCTGCAATATTGATATGCGTGGTCTTTTCTATGCCTTCAAGACCCGGTGAGGAGTTAATTTCTAACACCAAAGGGCCGTGGTTGGAACGAATTAAATCCACGCCAGCTACTTTTAAGCCCATTGCTTTTGCTGCACCCACCGCAATAGCACGCTCCTGGGGAGATAATTTTACCTTCATTGCTTTACCGCCCTGATGTACATTAGCGCGAAACTCACCTTCTTTGGCTTGCCGCTTCATTGCAGCAACTACTTTATCACCAATTACAAAACAACGAATATCCATTCCTCGTGATTCCTCAATGAATTCCTGAACCAGAATATTCGCTGACATTTCCTTAAAAGCGTTAATAATACTCACAGCAGACTGGTGGCTATCAGCCAAAATGACCCCTTTCCCTTGAGTGCCCTCAAGCAGCTTGATAACCAGGGGAGCTCCGCCAACCATCCGAACTAAATCTTCCGTGTCATCAGGAGACTGTGCAAAACTGGTCAGCGGTATCGGAATCCCTTTGCGCGCCAGGAGCTGCAACGAACGAAATTTATCTCGAGAACGCGAGATAGCTATCGATTGATTCAGTGTATAGGTCCCCATTGTTTCCATGTGTCTGAGAACCGCTGTGCCATAATAGGTGATCGATGCACCAATTCGTGGGATAACAGCATCATAGTCTGGTAAAAGCTCACCACCCCGATAATGTACTTTAGGATTGGACGCCGCAACATTCAGATAGCAAAAAAGAGGATTAATGATGTTGACCTCATGCCCCTCTGCTTCACCGGCCTCTTTTAAACGTTGATGTGAATATAATCGGGGATTAGTGGCCAATATCGCAATTTTCATAACAAACATTTCCTAAGATTATTTTTTTATTATAATTTCCCGAGCAGTAACTGATAGTCTTCTGCAAGTAACTCAGCCTGATGTGGTGTAGTAAAAAATGCACTCAATTCACCTTGAGGATTAAATAGCATCAAGGCACCACTGTGTTGAACATCGTAGTTAGCTGGATCGTTTGAAGTGGTCGATGCCACTTTGCCATAAACAACCCCCATTTCCCGGGTCATCTTGCTAATGACATCGGCTTCTCCCCAAGCCGCATAAAAATTCGGATTAAATCCTGTAATATAACTTTTTAATTTTGCAGGCTTGTCTCGCTCGGGATCAATGGAAATAAACAGAATTTTAGGCATCGGCTTTACGTGCTTATCCTCAAGGATACGATACATTTTTGCGAGCTCTGCCAATGTAGTTGGACATAAATAACTACAGTTGGTAAAACCAAAAAAAATCATTGTCCACTGTCCCTGAAGGCCTTGGTTAGTAAACGGTCGATTGTCCATCCCCACGAGAGTGAATTGCTCTATTTCTCTAGGTTTTTCAAGCAATGTGCCGTGAAATTGACTACTGTCGATTGTAGTTTTCCTGTGACTATATTGAGACACAAACAAACCGGTAATCAGTGAAGCAATTGCTAGTAACACTAATATTGTTACTGTTATACGATTCTTCCTGGCTAACATATTAACCTCCAGCTATATCCAATGATCAATCAATAAAAAAACAAATAAAATCATCAGATATATTATAGAAAAACGAAAGGTGCGCAGGGCAATGATTGGTTTTTCAGTGCTGTAAAGAACTATCGACCAATACAAAAAACGCCCACCCAACACTAACGCACCTAGCATATAAATCAAACCACTCATTCCAACAGCAAAAGGCAACGCACTAACGACTAACAATAAAATGGTGTAAAGCAACACGTTCAGTTTGGTAAATGCAATACCATGAGTTACAGGTAACATTGGAATTTCAGCGTGTCGATATTCTTCAAAGCGATAAATTGCTAATGCCCAAAAGTGGGGGGGTGTCCAGGTAAAAATAATCAAAACCAATAACAGTGCCTGCGGGTCAAGCTGATTAGTTACGGCAGTCCAACCTAATAAAGGGGGCGCCGCGCCGGCCAAACCGCCAATCACAATATTCTGAGGTGTTGCTCGTTTGAGATAGCCTGTATAAACTCCGGCATAGCCTATTATAGTAATAAAAGTAAGCACGGCTGTTAATAGATTAACGAAAAAAAACAAAATAACCAACCCCACCGTGCCTAATAACAGGGCAAAATACAAGGCCTGCTTCACGGAAACACGCCCTCGGGCAACGGGTCGTTTACTGGTGCGCGCCATAATAGCATCAATGCGCTTGTCAACAAGATGATTAATTGCTGCTGCACTTCCTGCGGCGCAGGCAATGCCAATCAACGACGCAAACAAGGTAATCAATGGTATCCAACCTGGCGTCGCTAAAAACATCCCCACGAGCACTGTTAACAGCATTAATGCCACAACCCGCGGTTTACAAAGCTCAAGATAATCCCGCCATACAAAAGGCTGTAGTGCTACGCCCTGATTACTAGACATCCTGTGTTCTCCCTTGAGTCAGGTAGAACATCATCAACATACTTGCCATTAGCATCGCGGCCACGCCATTGTGAGCAACAGCAACTTCAATCGGTAACAAATAAATGACATTCATGATGCCTAAGAAACACTGCATGCAAACCAAAAAAATGGCAAGCCAGGCAACCCGGCGTAACGCTCGGTTAGTCACGTTAAGCAACAACGCTATTGATAAAAAAAGGACATACGCAAAAGTAATTGCAGCACCCAAACGATGGATAAAAGCAATAGTTACTCGTGCATCACTACCAAGAACTCCTCCTTGATAATTTGTACCCAGCGGTGAAAATAAATAAAATCCCTTTGAAAAATGCAGCGTTGGAAACCATTGGCCATTACATTCTGGGAACCCCGTGCATGCAATGCCCGCGTAATTAGCACTGACCCATCCCCCCAAAGCTATCTGAGCTAATACCATCACTATCCCTAGGCCGACAAAAGAACGCCATCTACTCCTCTCTGAAGGCACCGCTTTTATTTGTAACCCCAAGTAACAGAGAAGGGAAAAAATTAAGATACCGCCTAATAAATGCCCCATAACAACCACGGGCAACAATTTCATAGTCACAGTCCACATGCCAAGAGCGGCTTGAAATAAAACCAATAGGATTAATGCAAGGGGAAGTAGCCGTCTTTGCAACCCGTGTTGTACTCCGAACCCCTGGACGGCTTCGCTGCGCTCGCCAAGACTGCTTAACTTAATGGCACTGAGCCGTAGCCTGGATGCAATGCTTATCAAAAAAATGAGTAAAGCGAGTGAACCTGCCGCATAACGATGTGCCATTTCTGTCCATGCTTTTCTCGCTTCAAGAGGAAGCTCAGGGTAGTGATTTGGCAACACTAAATGGCCATAACATCCAGGCCAGTCAGGACAACCTAATCCGGCATTGGTTAAACGGGTATATGCGCCCAACATCACGACAAATAATGCAAGAATTACCGCGACCATCACCATGTAAAGGAGCCATCTCGATTGCATTGTTTTAACCACTTTTTCTTTCATCTGCATTTAACAGTTGCCCAATATCATGAAATATATCCTCAGCTTTGGCGTTTGCATCATACGCTAATATCAAATAATCGTCAGGGTTGGCAATAAAAACGTTAGCTTTGTCTGTAAGCGATGCTTGTTTTCGTCGTTGCTCATCAGTTAATAACAATAGGTGTATATCTGCGTCCTGAAGCCTCTTCAGGAACGTCTTGGATAACGGGTGCGCCTGATTAGTTATCACTAGGAATTCATCAACTTGATACAGGCGCCTACCTAAAGCCAGCCGGATCCGCGCCAATTTTTCCACTTGTTGTCTACAAACCAAATCGCAATCACCAGGATTCCACAAAATTAAACGCCACTTTGACGTCGCACTCAAGTTAGCCAAACGCTGCGGGGGATTTAATAATTTACCCTTATTAAGCGCTGCAGCGCGCAACCACTCTGGATGCTTATAAAATTCATAGGCCGCTATTCCCGGACAAGAAAAAATAACAGCGAGTAATACCAAGACATGCCCATTACGTTTTATTGTTTTCATCGATTTTCTTCGCATTCAATCCAACAAAAATGATCAACATTACCAATGCCATGGCAAACCACTGCAACGCGTAGGCATTATGCCGCTCTGGCAGTATCGATACAGGCGGCCATTCGCGCACAAAACCATCTGCTGCCGCCTTATCGAGATGAATGATAAACGGATAGACAGATTTATGCAAAAATTGACTGATTATTTGTGTATCTACCAATTCAATAATGGCTATATTCACTCCTTTTTTCTCAAGGCTCTGACCTAAGACCCAGTGTTTATCCGAAGGATAGTACGCCTCGCCTGACACTTGCAGCGACTTTGTTGCATTGACAAATTCAGGGAGCTGTTGACGGCTGATGTCGGCACGTACCCATCCCCGATCAATGATTACCACGGCCTTGTCATTTAATTGCATAGGCGTCAACACGTGATATCCAAATTGGTGCTGATAATGTTGGTTGTCCAGCAACAGCGTAGTAGGCAATAACTTTCCCTGTACCACAATGGATTGGTATTGTTTGGGCTTCGGCATACCTGGCTCCCAAAGGATTGGGGATTGACTTGCTAAATGGGTTCGAGCAGTCAGGATCTCTTTTTTTTCCTCGGCACGTTGCAATTGCCATACACCAAGGGCTATAAAAAAAACCATCGTAAGCAAAGCAAGAGTAGTCATCCGCCAACCTGGGGCAAAACGACGATTAAATAAAATCATAGGTCTAACCTTGTAGTGCTAGGAAGTTATTGTAGTAATGGCTACGCCTTGCCCAGCCTATATACCCTCACCCAGAATTGCTGTTCTAATACGGGAAGTATACCTATTAACTAACAATTTATGGTATTTTAAATCATTTTTAACTTGAGATAAAAATGTTCGCTAAAACTATTGTTGTTATTGTCATGATAATTATTCTCTGTACACTGGGCAGCGGCCTGGTTTTTTTAGTGCGAGACAAAGGCCAAACCAAGCGCACGGTCAAAGCATTGACCTGGCGCATTGGTTTGTCCTTAGCATTATTCTTGTTTCTCTTTCTGTCCTTCAGCCTGGGTTGGATACAACCTCATGCAGTTTAACCCTTCAGTATCGGCTTAGCGCTGTGTTTTAACTCCAGTTCCAAATGGGTAGCCAACGCATCCCCTCGGTTCACGACCTCAGAAGCCAGCGCGGCTATATGACCTGGCATTTTTGGCATGTCATCGCGCAATCGTTTCAACAGTTTCTCCATGTCCGGCCGTTTGATAGTATTGCTGTTGAAGTCCTCAGTAAAAGCCTGCAATTCAAAACGCAACGATTTAAGACGCTCACGGGTTTTTTCGGTAGTAAAGAAGCCAGCCGGCTTCCTTTTGCCTTTCTTTTCATCACCAGGATGTGGGTAATTTTCGTCATCGTTTTGTATCAACGCCTTGAATAACCTGTCAGTCAATTCAAAAAGCTCCTGCTTGTTATAGGTTTTATAAACCTGAAAACCTTGTACAGCATTCAAATCGGCTACCCAACGACGCGCTACCATGTCTTGCATTTGATTGAGGGTATTAAGGTATCGGCTTTGACCACCACGATTCATTTTAGCTCGGCGAGACACATTGACATCAAGGTCACTGTCCATCGCTTCCAATCTGGCTTTTTTAATTGCTAAGAACACCTTCTCGTACCGGCTCGTTACCGTACCAACATCAGCAGCACCGGTTGCAAGCAGGTTAATTTCATCCTGCAGCTTAGAAAATTGTACTTTACGTTCCTTAGATTTAAACAAGCTTGATGAGTAATTCCCAATCAGCTTGCCAAGCGCCATGTGCATGCTTTCCACATTCTCAGCGGTATGAACAGGTATATTACGAGCGTCCAAATCAAGATGAGGCCTGCCAATAACCGACAGCTCATCAGAGAGGTGTAACAACGCCGTCTGCTGACTCACATTCAAATCTCGTTTGACCAAAACACTGGCACGACCACGAGGCTTTAAAATCTCAGCGGTGCGCGTGATGTAGCATTCAAGCCCCATTTGTAACAATTTTTGGTTATTGTCAATATCCCATTGGTACTTATGAGTATCATGCGATTTATCAGGATCACTACCAGTCACAAACGCATGATGATTTAATAAATGCATCCAGATAACGCGTTTATTCTGATGCGCTTGTTTTTTATTAGTAAAATCAAACATCTCAGCAAGCCGCTCATCTTTCATATCAAACATTAATTCTGGCTTACCCTGATACATCGTCGCCTTTTCATAGAAGAAATCAATGACACCGTTTACTAGATTTCGCTCCCCGTCCTTCACGTTATCGTGCAGATAAACAGCCGTATTATTGAATAATAACTCCTCGGTATGCGCCTTATCTCTTTCCATTAAATCAAGCAGCAAGTCAAGTTGAGTATCCTGTGCTACAGCCATAAATCTATCCACACCACGCTTAATGTTATTGAATTTGATGTCAGAACACTGTTCTTTTCCAAGCGCATTAAGCATTATAAGGGATAAACGCCCAAGCCGTGATGCGGTAATTGTATTAAGTTTTCCATACTGAATAATGGCGTTCAGTGCTTTTGGGTTAGCCCTGATTTCCTCACGATGCTCACTGAATACCGCTATTGCAACTTTCAATTTCTTTGGAGCTAATTCCAGCAATTCTTTTTTTAGACGCGCTTTTTCTTCTACACCTAACCTCGTCATTTGATCAAGCGAGGCGTTAACATTAGCTAGATGCTGGCAACTGTCAGAAAAATCTTTGTTCAAAAACCGCTCATCTTTAGCTAAGCGCAACAAGGCTGCACACTCGTCTGTTGTAAACGCGCGAGTGGATAATTCTCTCACCAGAGTTTCCGTGCTTAATCGAGAGGTAGTATCAGCCACCAACGCGCGGAAGCTTTCTCTTGCGCCAGGATGTTGTATGCTAAACTGCAAATACCATTGAGCCCCAACGGCAAATGGTAGGGATACCAGCGCATGCAGATCATCCTCGTGATTAAGCTTGGTAAGAAACTGCTTATAAGCATTCAGAATATCGTCGATTTTTGTTTTTAAGGCCTCTGCTGTTGCGGCGCCGCTGCTTGTGATTAACTCATTAATACTATCCAGACAAGCCTTGCGTTCAGAAACCTGAAGCTTAGTAAAAAATTTCTGCTTTTTTAAAAGGTGCAATACATCTCGGCTAAGTTTTTCCTGTAAGGAAAGAGGGATAAGGTCATCTCCCAAGCCATCTGGCCGCAGAATTTGGTAATTGAGGTACTCGCCAACAAAGCTACCTGCGGGTGCTTCATTAATCAAAGCTAGCACATGCTCTTTTGAAACACGGTCTTCTCGTTTTGAAAAACCATCAATCAGAGATTGAAATAATACTTGTTTTTCCGATGCGCTCATTTTCAGCGGCTCAAGATGTTCAAGTACTTGGCTAAAAATCGGCTGTCTATCCACTTGCTGTTTGGGTGGTAATGTGGTGTAGATGGATAACAATTGGAACCAATTTGTACCTGTTAACTTGAGTCCGGCAACAAGGGTAGCATTCAATGCAGGCAAACGTTTTGCATTATCTGCTAACTGTTTCCACAGCGTTAAAATACCCTCTTTATCAACATTTTTACGGTCTTTATTCCATGAGTCTAGCGTTTTATTCAGGAGCGTTGTAAAAGTATCCCAATCCTTGCCCTCTGAAAACTGCGTCATGACTTTACTGGTGTTAATAAGAAACGCTGATTTCTGCTCACTATCTAAACTGCCAGCCAAGGCCTCCCACTTGGAGAGCATTCGTATGCGCTGTTCTGGATCTTTAGCAACCGCTTTTTGCAACAGTTTCCAGGTTCTTGGCAGATCCTTTGGCAACGCGTAGCCATTAGCCAGTTTCCATAATGAGTCCCCATGTCGATAACTCATTGGGCTGCAGGAGAATCTCTCAGACAAAGCTTCTGTGGACGTGTTGTGAAGTAAACTATCTTGATGCAGAATGTATTCTGGAGCCCATTTTCGTTGCTCCACCTCAGTAAAGGTTCCAAGATAGGTCACTAAAGGCATGACTGACTTAATACGCTCCGCGTTTGAAAGAATATTTTTTTCAGCGGTACGTACAATAAGTTTTTTGGCAATCTCTGGCAATAGCCTATCTATGCCCTCGAGAAACGACTTGCTCAACCCTTCTGGAACCCCATCAAGCAGGGTTTCTGGCTCAACAGACTTGATCACTTTTTCTTTTAAAGTTTTCACAAGCTCTGATTGATTTTCTGCTTGTTTTAAGGCAATTTTTAATAAAGAAACAAAGCTTGATCGTGACTCGCAACCCTTCACTTGCAACGCAAAACTATGTAATACATCAGAAACTTTTGCGACTTTATCAATCATTTCCGGCACCCGTGCAAGAGTCGTTTGCACTTTCTCATCGACAGGTAATCCAGCAAAGATCGCACAAACAATCGCCAGGTCTTTGGTAGAGTGATCGGTAGGAATCTTTTTCTCTATTACCATGTCCAGTTTAATCCGTGGATACTCGTTAATATGGAGTATCTTAACTTCAGTCACAGACCCTTTCAGCGCATCAAGGCATTCCTTATGCAATTTCAAACCAAGCTTTTTCATTTCTTGTTCTATACTTCGAATCTTCTGATCTGGGTTTTTCTTGGTTTCACTGGATATATCAAGCCAGCATTTTTCCAGGATTTTCATATACGACGTCACGCGATTAGCAAAATCAGAGCTTGTGCTTTGATCAGTGAATAGACCAAGCAGACTCATGGCCCAAGTGGAAAACTGTGCAAGCCCTGCGTGATACCCCTGATTAGCTGCGTTTTGCAGGCTAAACACGTATTCTCGAAGCAACATAACCTTGTCAAACGTCTTTTTACCTTCATCATTTCCTTCAACGCTACCCAGAATATTCCCAATCGCATGGAGCTCACACCCTGGAGAGTTCTCTAAAACATTGAGCAGGTCTTTTTCTTCATTCTTCAATTCATCCATCATATAGAATTGGAATACCTGGCCTTCTGCACCATTCCGTGCAGTCCGGCCGCCTTTTTGAAGTAAGTCGTTGATGTCATTGACGTTAAAGAGAAATACTGCTTCTACATCAACGTTGTCGCCTCGCCCAAACCCTGAGGCCACCAAGCCAACAGCTCGTTGTTTTTTACCACCACGCCAGGCTTCTTGTTCACGTTTGTCAGCAAGCACCTTGGAGGGGCTTGCCGCATCTTCATTGGTGTAAAAGGTAAAATTGGTCAACTCTTCACTGGTCAAGTGTTGTTTAAGTTGTTCTTGCAAATAAGCTACCTGAACATCATTTTTACAAGAAAACAACATGGATTTTTTATCTTTAAGGCATTGACGAATTTGCGCAACTACTTTGACAATGCGCTCTTTTAATGCCTCATCCCCTTTCTTTGTAGTCCCGGAAAAATCAGGTTTCTTCCACTCTCGTAAATCCACCTGATTGGTAGGAATATGCAATACTTGAGTACCTTCCTCAGTATGTAAAGTTTGCGCTTGTGAGGCAGATATGGTTCCTGAAAATCCTTCCCAAGTTCCCCATAGCTCTTTCATACGCTGTGCTGCAACTTGCGAGCTAATAATATTACTTTCAGGATGTATGTGATAATTCTGTGGCTCACCCTTTTTTTTGGCTTCGGTATTCAACCGTACGGCTAGCAACTGTTGAACACCCGCACTAAAAGTTGAACCTGCCATTTTCTGCATGTCAGTCGACAACGGGATGATCTCTTTCATCGGGTAGGTGGTATCGCCAACCTTAATATTTTCCTCTCGTACCGTAAAATTGATACCTAGCTTAAGTTCATCTTCATCCGCCTCGTGAGCTGACTGCAACCAACGTACAAAGAGCAGCGGATCTTGAAGCATTCCCTTAACCAAGCTCTGTTTTTCCTCATCCTCACCAGCAATCTTAACGAGATATTCAGCAAAATCTTTTGCACGCTCTACTGTAATATCACCTTTGTCTTTTTTAATATCCGCTTTTTTATCCAGGTAATATTGATTAGTTGCCTGATAGAACCAAGTCATTTGCTTGGGCGTCTTGCCTGTAGGTCTGGCGTAGTTGTATTCTGTTTTTCGCCCTTCATCAAAGCGAATGAAGTCAAATTCATCAAATAACGCAACTCGGTCCTTACGCGGCACTACAATCGGTCTGCCTTTAAAGCTTTGCTCATCCAGGAACAAGGACAAATCACCCGTTGTTGTATAGTGAATTTGCGTTGAGGTGTACGTCTTATTATCTGAACGAGCTTCAATGTAGGAAGAGGTTAAGCCTAGATAGTCAAATAAACTTTGATAATCCTCAAGGTCACGTTCAGCTAGAGTCCGTTTAGCGGTACAAACGTCCACAGTCTTTCCCATACCAGCATGTTTGGCGGCTCGTAGCGCCACAAAGTGACTCTTACCTTCCCCCGTGGCCAATTGTAAGACACGGCTAGGACTATCAATACACACGTCATTGGCAATTAATGCAAATTGTTGTGCCAAATGAGGGTATTTACGAGATATTCGTCCTAAAGCTTCAAACATCAAGGCCCAAATTTGAGCACGCACCTGGTCATTAGTTGAGTTGGTTTTCGCAATGTCTGACAAGCGTTTAAAAGCCGAAGCAATTTCTGCCTGGCTTAACCTGTTTATCGGCACAGTCGTACCATTTATTAGAAGGGAACCGGCTTGTAATTGTTTTAAATCAGAAAATATCACACTTAATCGCGCTGCTTTTTCAGCCGGGATTGGTCGCTTTTCAGCCGGGGTTTGTTTATTTTCACCGCTAGTAGTGATGCGCGTTTCAGCAAACATGCGTTGCAAATCGGCTTCGCGGGTTTTGAAAACATGCCCGTAATCCATACGGGGTTCAGGATAAGGATGACACAAAAAGTTGTCCACACAGGTTTTGAAAGGCACTTCTTCAGTGCGGTGTTGCTTTAGAATGCGGTGAATATCATCAGCGCCTGGAGAGGGTTGCTTTGGATAGCATTCTGCAAGAATAGCCAAATCTTCTTCACTCATTTTACTAAGAAGATCAACCAACTTTGGCGCTTTTTTATTTAACTCGTATTCAAAGGTGTCAGAATCTCTTAGCCCCTGATTTAAGCTGCTCCATGCAATAATATACAGTACTAGTGTTCTTTTCTGAGGCGATTCAGTCAAACTATTTCTTACTCTGCTAAACAGTTGATCTTCACTGTCTCTAGAAGCAAGCGCTTTTAACCACAGTGCCGTCGTTTTAGTCCAATTCTTGCTAACAAACTCCAACGAAGAACTGTGCTCCAACAACCAACGAGTCTTCTCAATGCGTCCCTCAAGCTCATGAATATTTTTACTGCCAGCAAAAATATCCAGTGCCCAACCACGGCTCAAAGCCCGATCGTCGGGTGACAATAATGCAATAATATCACCCAGACATTTGGAAGATTGCTGCCAGCCAAATTCATTTAAAGCTATTTTGCATAACAGGCTCTGCTGGTCCCTGTCAAAAACCGTATTTTTGAGAATAGTCTGAATCGGGAGCACAAGGCGCTCATCGAATTTTTCTTCCACGCTATCGAGGGGTTTAGCGCTGATATTGATATCTTTGATCATGACTTTTAGCAGGGGTATCGGAAACGAAACATTCGCATCATCCGGCTGCAACGCTTGTAACATTTGACAAAAATACTCGATAGTCCAGTATGTTCCACTTTTTGTTGTATCTTTATCTTCAAGTGTTGCTAGCAGTGGTTCAATTTCATTAAGATAAGTGCGGTTTAATTGCAATTTTTTGAAAAATCGCATCATGGGCTGCATTGTTTCTTTAACCTTTGCTGGCTCCAGATTCGCAGGAACTGCAATATGCGCCAACATAAAATTCCATAAGCGCGCCTGGTGATCAGTGAAATCTATAAGCTCGGCTGGTTTGTCATCTTCCGTATTTTTTAATGCACGAAACGCTCCAGTCTTGGAATATTTAAACCTAATGCCATGGTCATTCAGTGTTTCAATCAATTTAATACGATGAGTTGATGCATTCGCTTTGTCTTTATCCATCTCACCTATGCATGCCAGCAAATCCTGCCAATTCTTTGGGGTGATTAAGTTTGCAAGATTACTGTTTTCATAGTCAATTGACATAATCTGACTAATCAATAAACGCAATTGGTTTTGTACAACGGGTTTAAGATCGGTTGTAACCTTGAAAAAGGCCTTTAATTGCTCAGGATCAGTGACTCCAAACAGAGTAGCCAATTTATAAGCTTCCCTGAACAAGTAATCAGGGTAAGCATAATCCTTAACCAGGGGCGCTTCTAACAATCCTAAGAGTTGATCGAAACCCGTCCATCTTTTTGCGTTCCATAAAATGCTGCTGGCTTCTAAAAAAGTACCAAAGGGAAATTTATTCAGCAACGCAGTCGATTTATTTTGATAGGTTTGATTGTTTAAAATTTTCGCCTGAAGTTCTACCATCGCGCCCAATGCAACATTGATTTGTTCATTGCCTTGGACAAACACCGCTTGATGCAAATGGCGCGCAATAACCATCCGGAAGTTTGAATCAAGCGAGGCGATTTGTTTAAATGTCTCCTGAGCTTTTCCACCATCAAATTGCGTAAAAATCAACCAAATTAGTGAATCTTTTGATACATCGCTTGGATTATCCAATTCGCCTTTTAAATATTCGTAATCCTTATGTCCAAATTTTGAACATGAAGCAAGGGTACGTTTAATCTTGAGCGCTGTTTCTGGCCCCCCCCACTTGTACAAATCTTTTAAATTAGGGCCATACGTTGGGTTGCCGGAGTCAAAATCATACAAGCGCAGATCGGTATCAAAATACTTAAAGCCTTCGTGTCCAATGGCATAGTGCACCCCGCCATTAGTCAAATCAAGCAACGGTTTATCAAACGCATCACGAGCCGATAATTTTCGAAGGAAACTAACCTTCATTTCCTGTAAGGGGATGCGCTTGAGCGAACCAAGAATCCTGCCCATGCAATCCAGCATGTTTTCAGCGGGAACTTTTTCAAATTCATCACCTTGTAATTCTAAACCAAGATCGGTAATTCCCGCGAGAAAGAAATCAAATGCCCTCCAAAGTGTTTCAATATTTTCCCAAGGCACTATTTGTAAATGCTTTGTAGCGATGTCAAGCCACAATTGACGCTTGGCCGCGTCTATTGGTTTTTCTCCCTTTAACCTATCAATCATTTCATCCATGGCGATGAAGAAGCGTTGTGTAGCATAGCAATTGTAATTTTCACTGCGGCTAAGAATATTATTGTTGAATGCTTCAAAAAATTCTCGCCCTAATACCAGATCTATCTGACGGAATTTTGTCAGCAACAATCCGACCATCTCATCACCAAACCGATAGTACACCTGACCAATTGCGCGTAAATGTTCTTCACTCAAATTGGTTGTAGCAACCCACTCTTTTATTTGAGGCGATTGCTTTGCAAACAGAATCTTATAAGCCTCCTGGAGATTTAAAGACAAGTCTGTTTCTTCAAGTTTTAAAAATTTAGCAACACCGGGTTCGCCCTCGTATTGCCACGTTTGTAAAAAGACTAGCCAATGTTTCATAATTTTGTCAGAGGCTTTAATACCGCCCCCCAACAGGGTTCCAAAGAACCCCCCTGATTTATCAGCTGCGATAATTTGGGCATTGATTGTTGGGTTAGCAACACGAAATGCCTGAAAATCATCCTTATAATCTTTTGGTGGTTGCAATTTGGCAAAGAGTAAGAGGCTTTGGAAATCACGCTCTTCCAAAGGAGGGAACTTATTGAGGTATGCATCAATAGTAAACAAGCGAAAATCACCTTCCCATGGCTCCGCTTTAGGGATGGTAACATTCAAGTCAACTGTAAATGGGTTTGAACCATTTACATAGCCTACTTCCGCATTATAACAAAGAATTAAAGCACCATCTTTGGAACGCTGCGTATAAAATCCCTTGGGCAAATTCTCAAGACTGAGTCCGGAAGGGAAGCGCGCGTGCTTACGCAATAACATTTTTGCTGCTTCTAGAGTCATTGATTGCACAACGTTTCGTGCAGCAGTCTTGGGATTGGCGTTAATCCAGGTACGGAAAAACCCTTTTAATAACGATTCTCCTTTCACACGAAGCAAGGCGCTAGCCTGATTCACAGGATTTTCTGAACTAAAATCATTGAAGAATTGTTTCAATAATTCATCTATATTGTCATAGGTAACGAGCTCACCAACAATCACTTCTTCCAACGTCCTCATTTGTGTTTTCTGTTGTTCTTGTTGAATTTGGCGTTGTTGCTGAATTTCTTGCTGTTGCTGCAACTGAAGTTGTACTGCCCCACCACGTTTTATGGGCCAGGGTCCTTGTTTTTTTCCGCCGGTAAAATTGCTGAAGGCACCTTTAATTTCCTCACTTAAATCCTCAACGACGGGGGCATCCGTTTTCTTTTTAGGTTGTTTAAGTGTTTTGGTAGAGGATGGTTCTTTAAAGTCACTGGCTTCTTTTATTTTTAAAACTAAATTGGCAGCGGCCTTCACATGACGATTATGCAAAATAACGTTGTTTAAATGTGCATACAGTGATCTATGTTCACGGTAGATGCCATTGAGCTTGTCTTTATTTTCTAATTCTGGAATTACAATAAGGCTTACCCAACTATTTGTCCTAGCCTGCTGTGTCAGTTTACCGAGAAACCTTTTCAACGCGTCTTTGTCAGAAAGACAATCGCTAATGGTGACCTGCTCAAATTGATCGAGTTGATTTATCTCGCTTATCAGCTCCAAGTATTTAGCATCATTACGCGTTTGATATTTTACCCCTAATTCAGAAAATGGAAAAAACGCGCGATTACGTAAATGCGCAATCAGTGCATCTAGGTAATCTTTTAATTCAGATTCTTGGCATGCAGCATAGAAAGCAGGCTTATTTTTACCATAAATGCCTTCAATAAGTTCACGATCTTCATCACGCAAAAAGTCTAGTACAGATTGCAGCCCCTTTAGGCCCATTTCTGCAACACAGCGTTTAAATTCCTTGTGCTCCTCCCTATCCTTTAAGAGTGTGGTTTGTTCATTGAGATGAATTAACCAGTATTTCGCTGCTTGTTTCCAATAGTTATCAGTTAAAGGTGGACGATAACCACTTATTGCAAGCCATCGATTCCGCGCAAAGACAGGTAAAAGTACTTTTTTAACATTCCTCAGAGAGAGGTTTTTATTCTCCTCATTAGTTATGTTTGTATCAATTTTAAATTCAGTAACATAGGGATTGTCTTGCATCTGACCAATAATGAATTGCTGCTCCTCGAGAAGTAATTGAAACTTCTCTGGAAGGTTAACGACCAATACTCTCTTTTTAGCGCGTGCGCGAAAAACCGTTAATACTATCGCTGTTGCCGCATTAGCTTCCCACTCTCTATGTGAGCCTGGGGGAGTCAAAAAGCTAAGCAATGTATGGTTAGTTGAAGTAACCGCACATGCTTTCTCGTGCGCCTGTCTCAAACTAAATTTAGAAATAGATTCAGGCACAGTTAAAGTGACAGACGCGTCCTCTTCCGATTCGTTCAGGATCTTAGGTGAACCAAACGCAGCAATTGTTTGAGAAAAACGTGGAATTTTAGTACGATAACACTCTTCATAAAGATCATTAAATTTCGCTCCGTTAAATTTTTTACTACCTACTATCTTGATGACTTTAGCAAAATCATTTGTAGGGACTGACTCACCATCAATTGTAGCAAGTATCGCAGTAGCTGAAAGCTTGATAGCACTGTAACCACCCCACTTTTTACTGCCTTTAGCAGGATCACCATGTCCTCCATAGCACTCATCATTTATTTGCTGCAATTCAGGTGTGAAGTACTCGTCGTACTCGTTACCTTCACATGCAAAATGAACCCCAGTACCATCACCACGAAATTGTGAAAAGATATAATCCCCTAATATCACATTAAAGTCGGCATTGATGTCAAAATTCCAACTTTTTGGAAGTATCTTGTCGCTCAACCAGGCGATTGCCAGGTAGCCTGTTAATTTCAAACTGTCTGACTTGCCGGGACTTACTTCACGAAATTTAAAACCAAGCCGCTCTTCCATTTCTTTTTTTTCAGCTTCAAGCAGTGGCGTTTCACAATAAACTTGTGGATTTCCTTTGACCCGGAGATCAACAACACCCCATTTTGGAGTTCCACGAGAATCGCGATTAAAATTAACCATTAAAGCATCGTTACTCGTTATTAATTTCGGGGCGTCTGAAAGCTCAATGGAATCCAGATTAAGTACCGCCACCACGGAACCATTGTCTGCTGGTACCCCACGACGCGGTCTTGCTCCATCTTTCAGTTGTTGTAAGAAACTTGTTAGCCGCAACATGTCCAGAAACGTCACCGGTTCAGCCACTTTTAGTTCACCAGTGGCCGTTTTTTCAAGAAATCCCAATTGGGCAGATGGCGTACCATCGATAGGAGGAACAAAAATTAAACGGTCAAGAAAACATGCTCGTATTTTTTTATCATTTTGCAAGATATCATAAAGTTTGGAGCTAACTTCGCCTGTTGTGTATAAGTCTTTTAATTGTTCCATAATCAAAGAAAAAAACTTCATGTAACTACCATCGTTACGCCCGAGCTTGGCTTCGTTCTCAAGTACCTGCAAGTTAAATAGGCCCCTGAAATGCTTTTCAAACGTTTCAGCAATTTGTTCAAAATTTGCATAATCAAACATTTGCTTTAAATTTGGGTAGAGTTCTGTATGCATGATAGGCTCGCTTTATAAATTCTATGTATTAACTATAGACAAGTTTAGACGGAATATATTAAGAAAGTATTAACTTCTTCATTTTTTTATGAAATCATTACCCTAACCAATCAATTGACAAATTTAATTTATTCTCTCTACACTATACTCACGTCTAATGGGTTTTCGGTATTTTAAGCGACTTGATTTTTTTGCCCCAGCCTCGTTTAAAAGCGAGTAATAGTCTACTCTATTGCGAGTTTTTAAACGAGGCTGGGGCGGAAAAAGCAATAGCTTAAAAAACGAAAACTCATTAGTCGTGAGTATATAATCTTGCCGGAATAGACTTTTTGTCGGTTCCGACATTCATTAACGAATTGTAACCCTCAACAAAAAGGAATTTCTTTATGAATAAAGTACAATTAACTGGAGCAGCTTTGGCTTTTGGCGCTGCTGCAATGTTCTCTGTAGCACCTGCATTCGCTGCTGACGCAACCACTGCGCCAATGGTTTCATGCAAAGGCGTGAACTCTTGTAAAAGCGCTACTAACTCTTGTAAAGGCCAAGGCGTTACTCAAATGTCACAAGCTGACTGCTCAAAGGCTGGCGGCACAGTAGCGGATACTGGCGCTCAACAAGGCGGCGCGTCTCAATAACAGTTCTATTATCTTGGTTAGGAGGCAAGAGGAGATGATAAAAGCATACATTATTTTTTCTAGCCTCCTTGATTCGAGCCGCACACGTTACGAGTGGCTCGGGTTACCATTTTTGGTATCACAATGACTGCTCAATTTAAAAAACATCCAAAACCAACTTACCTTGGATTCGGTCTCGGGCTGCGCTCTGACTACTATGAAGAAATTTTAGAGAAAAAACCCAACCTCGACTGGTTGGAAATTACCACCGAAAATTACTTAATTCCTGGGGGTAAACCTCTTTACTATCTGGATAAAATTCGCCGACAGTATCCAATTGTCATGCACGGCGTTTCTCTCTCTCTTGGCAGCACAGAAGCACTTAACGTCGATTATCTTAAGCAATTAAAAGAATTAGCAACGCGTGTTGAACCGGCCTGGATCTCCGATCATCTTTGCTGGACGGGTGTTAACCAATTAAATATGCATGACTTATTACCCTTGCCCTATACCACTTCTACAATTAATCACCTTGTTTCTAAAATCCACCAGGTACAGGATTTTCTAGGGAGAAGGATAGCAATTGAAAACGTTTCAAGTTACCTGACCTACACGCAATCGGAAATGACCGAATGGGACTTTATTACTGAGATTGTTAAAAAAGCCGATTGTTATCTATTACTGGATGTTAATAACATCTACGTTAGTGCGTTAAACCATAATTTTCAAGCGCTGGATTATTTGGATGCCATGCCTGCTGAGCGTATTGTGCAGATTCACCTGGCAGGTCATTCCAATTGCGGCGACTACATTATCGATACTCACGATGCCCCGGTAATTCAGCCCGTATGGAACTTGTATGCTGAAGCGATAAAGCGATTTGGAAAAATTTCCACGATGATTGAGCGTGATGATAACATGCCGCCCTTGTCTGAATTACTAGCCGAGATCAATCGAGCCAGAAGCATTTCCGACCAAGCACAACTTGAAGAATCATTAGCATGACAGACTTACAGGACCTGCAAAGCAGATTTCAAAATTTTCTGCTCAGTGGACAAAACGATATTAGTCAATTCATTGTTGCCACCGAAAAAGTTCCTATAACAACGCGTCTAGGGATATACAAAAATGCGTATCAGGCTCGCTTGATCGAAGCGCTAGCCAGCAATTACCCTTGTCTAAAAGTCTGCCTTGGTGATGACGAATTCCAAAAAATTGCTTGTGACTATATCCAATCTCATCCATCCTCGTTTCGCTCGATCCGCTGGTTTGGTGACGAACTTGCCTTGTATTTATTGCAACTTGAGGATAAGAAATACCTCTATCTGGCGGAACTTGCAGAATTTGAATGGAAAATGACATTAACGTTTGATGCCGCGGAAAGGGAACTTTTGACCATTGAACAAATGGCTGCCATTCCTCCTGACTCATGGGGCGATATGCTAATGATTCCTCAGCCTTCCTTGCAACGTATGAATTTTTTTTGGAATGTCGTTTCGATATGGCAACGTATTGCGAATGAAGAGAATTCCGAATCACCAATAAAAAAATCAAAGCCTGATCCCTGGATTTTATGGCGTTTGGACTACGTGAATCGTTTTTATGCCTTGTCAGACGATGAGGCCTGGGCTATTGATCAAATGATAGCCGGAGTAAGCTTCGGCAAGCTCTGTGAAGGTTTATGTGCTTTTGTTGACGAACAAGAAGTTGGCATGCGAGCTGCAACTTTACTAAAAGGTTGGATTCAATCAGGCTTGTTGGCTGAAATTAAATTACTGCCCGAGGACATACCATGACCCACTGCCATTAAGTTAAGCGAGTTCTGGATAAAAGCATCGAACTGTAGCCTGGACGCAGCGCAGCGCAATCCGGGAATTCAGTGCCACTGATCCCGGATTGCGCTGCGCTGCATCCAGGCTACAATACCTTAACTTGATGGCAGTGACTCCATGACTGAGGCTATTTTTAATTATCGCTACAAAAATCTGCTGATTTTATTTCTGATTAGTCTGTCGGTTATTGCTTGCAATGCTACTAACATCATTGACGCGCTTCATCATCACTATTTTGTTTATGAGCAAGATGCCTACATGCATATGGTGCTAGCTTCCGATTTATTAAAAAGCCACGATTGGTACCAACATTTCAGTACGCGCGTTAACGCACCCTTTGGGGCCGAAATGCATGGCTGGACACAGGTAGTCAGCGCCTTATTACTAAGCGGAACCTTGGTACTAAATTTACTAATGCCAAAAGCTCATGCCTTGTATTGTTGGAGCTTTGTTTTACCCATGCTCTGCAACGTTATTGCAGCCTTTAGCATGCTATGGGCTATCCAAGTAGTAAAACCGAGCAATTATCAGCAATTATTTATCGTAACGGCTTTTCTGTTAAATCCCTTTCTAAGCTCTTTCTTTGCCCCTTTACGAGTAGATTATGATTTCTTATTGATTACTTTAAGCATTATTTATTGGGGTTTTTTATTAAGGCTTGTTGCGTTTAATAAGAAAATTTCTGTAATTCCTGTTGCCATCGTTGCAGTCTTAGGTATGTGGACAAGCATCAGCTTTATTATGATAGTATTTGCGGGTCTGATGTTTATAGCTTGGGTAGCTGTAGTAAAAAACTCGATGTGCCTTAAAACCATTAATCGATTACTCGCCATTATTTGCCTTG
>Ga0364915_10134_pt2 | contig 29444 bp, 29 predicted proteins | sample ExccelJu500001D4_3_FD_206958 | JGI IMG/M metagenome (GOLD analysis project Ga0364915, IMG submission 206958) | Enriched cells from Trout Bog Lake Hypolimnion, Wisconsin, USA - BchlTB.June25.5000.01.D4 | ecosystem: Environmental > Aquatic > Freshwater > Lake > Hypolimnion/Profundal zone | place... | reverse complement strand
AGGAACAACCATCTGCGCTGTAACAAGGAATTTGGATAATAAAACTGCCTCCAAAAGAGCGAGTCCATAAGCTATAAGATCTGGGCGCTCGTGAAGATGCAAAGTGGCACGATCATAGAAAGTAATTGCCAGAAACCAGAGGGCCAAATATGTCGCCAGTATTGGCCACTCAATAAGAATCTTCTTAACATGCTCAACAACAGTATTTAATTTCATTTCAATCCCACTAATCACTTTTAGCAATAGAAACCTCAATCGGAGCTATGGTAAAGCTTTTGGTAATAGGAGCCAGCGTAAGGCCGCAAAGTATCTAATATCTATACTTCCTGGCGAAGGGGGTGGCGCGGTAAGCCTAAGGTTCCTTACTGGCCGATTTGAGACATCCAAATCCCTAGAAATACCTTGCTTTGAATGACCGTTATTGTTTGGATAAGAGACCTTAGGGCTGGTGTACGGATATATGTGGAACATACACACGGTCATAAAAAAATACCCATTAAAAATATCAATCGCACTACGCGTACTAGGTGGCGATACCCAGGGGGTCTTAAATATTTTGGTTCACCCCACCCCCTATTGGGGTCTTGCTTAAGAACTTAACCTACCAAATCCCCAAGATAAGCGAGAGGTAATAAGAGGATTGCTTGATGGTTTGGACTACTTACCCAGCAATTAAAGGTACACAGATTGGTACACAGGCATAAAAAAAGCCCGTTAGGGCTTTATCTATATACATCCTTGGCGGAAGAGGTGAGAGATTCCATCAAACTCCAATTTATCGCCATATCGCCCTGTAAGCACGTAGGCATAAGGAAATAATTTACCACTGAAAACCAATAGGTGGTAAAAATAGGTGGTAAAACATGAAAAAAACTACCTTGAAAACCCCCAAAAAGAAGCGGAATCCAGCCCACCTAGAGCAGCGTAATGGCTTGTGGTTTGCTGTCCTCACCATCCCCAAGGATTGCAGATCCAAACTTGAAAACAAAGTGCGATTCATTAAGTCTTTAGAGACCCACAATCAGAGTGAGGCAATCAATAGATCTCATAAATTTATTGCACAGTGGAAATCAGAAATTGAGTTTGCTAGAGGCTCTCTTGAACAGTCTCTTATATTTAGAGCTTCTGAACTTAAGAAGAGATTTGAAGATAAGACTGAAGATGAACTCCTGAGAGATCCTGAATGGAATAGCTATCAAAATGTCTCAACCCTACTGATTCCAAGCAAGGAGGTTACTGAGTTTCACGCTGAAGTAGCTGGTGCACTAACCCGCCTTGCCCCGCATCGAGATGGCTGGGTAGCTTCCCTAACTCAGAAAGCTAAAACCAAAGATCAGATGATTAGGGATGTAGATAGATTCCTTGCTCAATTCACAATGCTTGAGGGGATCACTGCTAAGGCGATTAAGGCATATGTGGATGAACTCATAGGTCTAGGTACTACCCAGTCTTCTATTAATAGGGTACTTATATCATGCAAGTCCTTCTATAAATATCTAAAGGTTGCTGGTGAGCTGCAGCACAACTCAGAGAACCCCTTTACAGGTCTTGCTGAGGTAGTTCGTGGAACAGTTAAGAAGAATAAAAAGGATCGGGGTAACTGGACTATTGAAGAAACACTTAAGCTATATGAAAAGGTTAAGGAAGCTAAACATCCAGCCATGCTTAGTCTCTTCATCATTGGTGCATATACAGGCTGCCGTATCAATGAAATTGCAGAGATGAAAAAGGAAGATGTAAATCTCAAAGGAAAATTCTTCTACTTACCTAAGTCTAAAACCAAGGATGGCGTCCGAGAGGTTCCCATCCATAATGCAATCCTTCCTTTATTTAAAAGACTGTATGAAGACACTACAGATGGGTACATTATCGCCTCTACTGCTGAGAATCAATATGGCAATAGAAGCGCCCCCCTGAGTCAAAGATTTGGCAGAATTAAATCTGCCCTAGGCTATGGAGAGGGAAAAGTATTCCATTCATTTAGGGGAACAGTAGCAACACTCTTAGAGAATGCTGGGGTAGATGAGACTGTAGCTGCTCACATAGTCGGGCATAAGATCAAGACTATGACCTATGGTCTGTATTCAAGTGGTACGAAGATGTCCCTCAAGCTAGAGGCAATCAACAAGATTGGTTATCCAGCTCCATTTAATAAATTCAACTAAAGAATACTCAATGAACCCAACGATAGCCCCAGTAGTTAAGCCTGAAGATCACCCTTCACTTTCCGACCTTGTTAACTCAGATCCTTCAGTCTATGAGATAGATCAAATGCTAGTGGACTACAAGAATGGACAAGAAGAATTACCAAAGAATGATCCCAATGCGTAAGCTACTGGTAGTCCTCCTGCTTGGTATAGCCACTATCTCCCATGCTCAAACCTATCAATCCTTTAATGAGATAGGGCAACCCACAGGTACAGCCACCCAGTTTTCAGGTGGTGTCACTCAGTACTACAACGGTATTGGGGAGCCTACAGGCACTTCTAAGACATTCGAGAATGGGACTACTCAGTTCTATAACGGTATAGGTCAGCCCATTGGGACTGTAAATAACTATCAAACCCCTAACAACTCAACCATAGAGCCTTCAAGAACACTGCAGAAAATAGATAACTATATGAATAATCGGTAGATACTCAGATTCTCATGTCTATAGTCATCTAGAGGGGTTATAGTTATAGGTAATATAAATAAAGACTTCCCGTGCAGAAGCCTCCCTTTGAAATTAAATAATGCTATCGACCAAAAGATCCACCCTAATACTTCTAACCTTTCTTCTATCTGCTTGTGGAGCTGGTCAAGTCGTTCAAAATCCAAATACTAATGCGCTAACTGTAACCGCCAAAAATGGATTATTGACGGGTGGCTGGAATCAATCGACAGTAGATGCAACGGATAAAGCTATTGCACACTGCACGGCATTGGGACAAAAATACTTTTTTCTGAATGAGTCAAGAACTGGTACTCCAGGCTGGACACCACTAGAGTCCACTATAACTTTTAGGTGTGGTACAGATAACGCTCAGCTAATAAAGGAGACTCAGGATCAGTGTAAAGAGGATATGAAAAATCCAGAACTCGATCCAATTAGAGGCAAGGTTGAACTTTATAGATCCATTAATGAAGGCTCGGTTCCATTTGACATTGCAACTAACAATACCTTCCCAACCGCTAAGGAAAAGCCAGCTATAGCAAAGTGGGCAAAAATTAGAGAATCTTGCGTAACTAGATCTAATGGGTTTATGAGTGATGCTGCCAAAGTTGGCACCCCCCTTCAAAACTCATTTGTAGAGCAAGAGATTTCCTTTTCCCGCCAAATTCAAGCTCGTGTAGGGGAGTTAATAGTTGCCTTATATCAAGGCAAATTGACCTATGGTGAGTTTTCTCAAAAACGCTATGAAATGGTAGAAAACATTGCCTCTGCTGAACGAGCATATCGTGCAGCTACCCTCCAGTCCGATAGAGACATACAGATACAAGGGCAGCAAGCTGCACAACAAGCTCAACTACAGCAACAACAAAATAATTTGATCGCTTGGCAAACCTATATGCAATCAGTGAATGCTAGACAACCTCAGACAGTGAGATTGCAGTCTAATTGCACCACTTCAAGAATTGGCAATATGGCTTCCACTAATTGTTATTGATTGAAGAAGATCTATAGGGTGGATGATCTTGAATACTCGGGCAAGATTAAAGGCATGATGACTTTTAAGGAGCATGAACAAGCTCGCCTACTGAAGGCTATGGTCATCCCAGCCTCAGAGCTAGCTAAGAGGAAACAAGATGAACTCGATAGAGCTAAAGAGTTCACTAGGGCTGCTGCTGATGAAGAATTTGTAAATAGAACTGAAAGATCAATAAGCCCTGACTGCCCTACCCTGATTGGTCAAAGAGTTGGGGTTATAACAAGAGAGCCCTTTGAGGATTTGCCGTGAACAAACTACTTGTCCCACTTTTAATTACCACTGGTTTACTTTCTGGTTGCTTTGATAAAACCAAAAACTTTGTTTGTGAATTCAGCGACCACTCTGGTAGAACTTCATTAACTATCAAAGATAACAAAGCCACTTTTGGTAAGCGGGACTACCTATATTCCTGTAAGAAAACTGGCAATGTTCAATGGTTCGGAGCAATGCATGATTCATGTGATGGTGGCTATGATGCTAAGGTTGATTCATGGTTCTTGATAGAGTTTGATGAGGTAGCTGGGACATTGATTGAAACCAGTCAAGTTGGAGCAAAGAGTTATCGTGAGCATAATGAATATTTATGCAAAAAGGCTGAGTGAGAACATGAAAAAAGCACTAACAACAGTCGGAATAATTCTAATAATTGGCTCTCTTCTGAATGGATGCAAAGACGGGGCTACCCTGATCCCATTGGTCAGGGGGTGGGAGTGATAGCCCATGAGCCATTCAAAGATTTACCCTGATACTCAAGACCAATAGGACTCCATGACCACAGAGGCACTTGAAGATAAAATTTTAAGACTAATTGCTCTTGAATATGAGGGGGAGTATTGGGACTTCAAAGAGAATCATCATGAAAATAAAGCCGATCTTCTTCATGATATTTTGTGCCTTGCCAATTCAATATCAAAAAATGATAAATATTTAATTCTTGGAGTTTCAGACCCCTCTCAGGGATGCAAAATTATCGGGATTCAACCCGAGAATAGAAGGACTCAAGCTGATCTGATAGATTTTTTGAGAAATAAGAGATTTGCACGAGGCAATAGACCGCAAGTATCGCTAAAAACAATACCTGTATATGACAAAGAGATTGATGTAGTCATCGTGGCAGATAGAAGCGATAAACCCTACTACCTTGAGGAAGACTATAAGGATGGGGGGAGGCGGGTATCGGCTCACCACATATACTCTAGGCAGCTTGATACGAACACACCAATCGATCAATCGTCCCACTACGATCGAATAGGTGACATGTGGCGAGAAAGGTTTGGATTAGACCTAGAGCCAGCTAAGAGAATCATAGAGCTTCTTAAGTACCCACAAGAGTGGACTAAAGAGTACGGAGAGGAAACCTACTACTACCACCGAAACCACCCAGAATATAAGATCGTAATGGGTGAATGCTCAGATAATGATGAGGTTTATAGATTCTTCTATCTCAATGAAAAATCCCTTGTTGGCGAGTCCTCTTTTTACTTTCATGGAACGAAATTATTTTCCTTGTCATATGTTTATTGCGATGAAACAAGGGTGCAGATCGCTCGCCCAGATGTTAGTTGCATAAGGGGCACTGGAAGAGAGCTTTGGTATATGTACTATGAATCCGATAGTCGAAATGGGGCATTCCTCGAATTTCTACTTTCATCTCAAAATGGTTTTCACTCAAGGGATCACGAAGCTTATTTCCCAATTTTTGAGTCCTCAAGGCAAAGGGAGTTATTTGAGAGGTACATTCTTAGAAATCTTAATGAGCTTGATTCAATCCCATCCAATAAATCAGCTGAGTTAGTGGCTCAAAAAATTGAATGCGCTAAAGCTCGCTTTATCTTTGATCCAGTTGAAATGAAAAGAATTCACGATCTTTTTATAAGGTGGATGAACTCTAACTAATCACTAGAAATATTTTGAAATAAAAATTTGCCTAGGGACTCGACAATAACTGTCGCAGGAATCCCCCCTCGGGGTCGATCTAAGAGCCTAGAAAACAACCCAAAAATGAGCCTTCCTCAGTGGTTCTACCCAGCTAAACCAGTAGTTACAAGTGGTTGACCAGCAATACACCTTAGAGCCTAGTGGCTGCCCTCCTCTATCTTTCCGATATAGACATAGCCAGCGGTTCTAGCGTTGATCCTGAGGCTTCCTAGAGGCTCATGTTGCTCTCTTATTTTTTTCATTACAGGCACAACGATCAATGCGATAAAATGATAGAATAAGCGACAGTGCAATCAAGTACTCCAAAGGCTCTCATCATGATTCAGTACATTGTCTATAAAAGGGTCTCCACGATTGAACAGGGTCGCTCTGGGCTTGGCTTAGAGGCTCAGCAAAGAGACATTCAGACCTACCTAGACCACTTCTCGGGGCAGCCTTACAAGATCATTGCTGAGTATGTGGATGTGCTGAGTGGATCTGATGATCGTAGACCTGAGTTATTCAAGGCTGTAGCACTAGCAAGGAAAAATAAAGCTACTCTCCTAGTGGCTAAGCTGGATAGATTGAGTCGTAAGGTGTCCTATATCTCTGCCCTTATGGAAGATGAGTCTGTCCAGTTCAAGGTAGCCAACCTTCCCCAAGCAGATCAATTCCAGTTCCATATCTACGCTGCCCTTGCTGAACAGGAGAGGAAGTTCATCTCTGAGAGGACAAAGGCTGCACTTGCTGTAGCTAAGTCTAAGGGTGTCAAGCTGGGTGGTCTTAGAAATAACACCGCCTTACTCAACAAGGCTAGGGCTGACAAGGCATTGGTATTTGCTAGATCCATTGAGACACTGGTTACACCCATGGTTAAACAGAAGATGTCCTTGGGTGCTATTGCTAAGGCATTGAACGACTCCAAGGTGACTACTGCCAAGGGTAATGCTTGGACTCCAGTACAAATAGACAGAGTTATTAAGAGATTACAAGCAGCTCCACCAGTTCGATCTAGGACAGTCGTAGTGGAAGCGAGGAAGAAGAGGTCACGCTAGTGAAATAGCGGTCTCTGAGGGTCTTCTAGAGGGCTTGCTGGAGGTGTTTATGGGTAAAAGCAACCTAATATTCTGAGAATCACCATTATTTTTCTTATAAGGTGTGTGCCATCCCCAACTAACGATTCCCGACTACAAAACCAGTGGAAACTAAATCTAAAGACAATGCTCCTCTACTGATTGTTTTATAGGAAGGTTGTCCTTAGTTCTAGAACCAGTAGTCACCGCTGGAAACCACCAGTAAACCTCAAGTACACCTAAAGACTATCGCAAGGTAACTAGATCATGACCCTTTTTACCCACTGGTTTAACTACCCCTTCACTCATTAGTTGACCTAATGCTGCTTCAGTTTCATTCCAAGTGTCATTAGGTGTACCAGCAAGTTGCTGAGCAGCTTCACCAATAAGATCAGTCCTACCCCAACCCTCCTTTGCATCTTCCATATTGAGTAGAGCAAGCAAGTGGATCTGTGGTGTATTGATTGTTAATGTCATTGTTCTTGTTCTCGGTAGTGGGTGAAGTAGTCAGACTAAAGAGATAACCTTGATAAGAGAACCAATAAGAAGTGGTAACAATTGGACTAAGCATGACTTCCAAATATTCTTGATCTCCAACTTAAAACAGTTACAGATTAGTAACTAATTAATAGTTTGTAACTCCTTGATTCTATTGACTAATTAATCATTCCCATCTAGGGGCAGATAGTTAAGAATAACAAGTAGAAAAACCAGTAGATCAACAAGATCTAATAATCGTTAGAGCCTTATATCCATTGGGCTAGAGATTCTGTGTCATCTAGGGAGAAAAGCAGTCAAATAATCACCCTGCACTTAGGAGTCAACTACATGATTTCTGTAGATCAACACCCCTTGCTGAATATAGCTAAGAATCACCCACCCCTTAGAGATCAAGCAATCATTCTCCATCTAGGACTCAACCACCTCAGAATAATCATTCTTCATATAGCACTCAAATAATTACCCACACCCTTAGGACTCACCAGTAGTCCCATTTTTTTACATAAAGTAAACCAGCATCACCCCACAGCCACTCAGGCTACCCACTATCCCACCTAGTACACCCTAGGTCTCGGGGTAGTTCTTTTTAAATAATTTGAACTAAAGGACTTCTCCATGAGAGATAACAACGGCTATGTCACAGCTAGTCTGGCTGGAGTGAAAGCTCAGTCAGATACAACTAGGCAAGTGAAGTGCTCTATCAGCTTCCCACACGAACTCCAGAGGGTCTCTACGCTCATGAACCACGATTCCCTAACCCTTGGCAAGTGCCTCCTTGATGGTCAGGAGAGCTCTCATTCTTCTTCAGAAACATCAGTCCACCTTAGTTTCACCATTAGACCTTGACGAAGAGCGCATGGTCTACCGCTGGATTGCTAAGTCTGGCTATCAATCCAAGAATGGATAACCATGCCCTCCCAATCAATAGGACTAGTCCGTAAGTCTCAGCAGTACTACGGCAATGTCTGCACTTTGAATGGCTGCAACTTACCGAGGATGCAAGGTAACAAGCTATGCAATCATCACAAGAAAGTAAATCTCTTTAGGGGAGCACCCGACCAGCATCAGATACCCCGAAGGGATATGAACTTTGCTAAAAAGTCTGTCCAGCTCCTCATCATTGACAACCAATCCAATCCCTCATGGTGTGACTTGATGACAGCGATACAGGACAACTGGTTGCTAGCTCAAAGAGCGGTTAACAAAGAGTTACAACTGTCGGCTACTGGTTATGCCATGAATAAATATCGAAGGAATGGGCTCAAGATCTGCTCAGCAATCTTTGAAGGGGTTGGACTAGAGAAAGCCTTTATTACTTACTGTGCATTTCAATGGCTACAGGAGTGGAATTCGCACCAGTTCAAGACGGATATTTCTTTCAGGCATTTATTAGTAAGAGCACTACGCAGTCAGGCTAAAGACTTCAATCCATCCGATCTTAATAAGACTACTGGGAAGCCTGTTGTCTACTCTGCCCCGCTTTACATGAATGAGAGGGACTGTGTCTGGGAAGTTATGTCATCTATCTTTGGATACACAGGCATGAAGCTCTATGAACAAGTATCTAAGAGAGCTGAGCGATTAAGAAAGAACAAGAATGCTATCAACTTAGCTATCAAGAATATTCAATAACAATATCAATTAGGAATACACGCATGGATTACTCAGGAGAACTGAATAGACAGCAAAGAAGGAAGTCAGCCAAGGTTAGATCACACCTCATTAAGGTAGGCACTTCCACAGAGAAATTAGCTTTAACTTCATTGGCAATTCTTGAGCAGAAGATGGTTGACTATGGGAATGTCTTAAGTGGAGATCACAGAAAAGCCTTACTAGAAGTAGTAGATCTTTATTCGAAGATTATCTTTGGTGAGACCACTGGTCGATCAGTCATCGCCTTAGACTGTGGATTAGGGAAAACATTAAGCGTGGTGGCTACTCTATCAGCCATTCATAGGCTGGGATATGACTCAAGATCAGTCCTTGTATGTCAGAGTCGGGTAAGTGAGCTATGTCTAATGGTTGATGCACTCATTCAAGCTGGAGTACCACCTGAGAAGATTGGCTTGGTTCATTCCTATGTCTATGATCCACTATCGCCAGTAATAGATGGAGAGGTACAGAATCTAGATGGCACTCTACGCCAAGGATATGCAGCTAAGCCTAGCAATGCCAAAGATGACAGTTCAGAGTTTCAGTTCTTACTCTGTAGCCACCAAAAGCTCAGAGGCAAGAAGGATCTCTTTACCCATACACAGTACAAAGGGAAAGCTAGATCACTCAATATCTGGGATGAGGGGCTAATTAGTACTGAAGCAAATTCGGTCAGCCTAAGAGAGCTAAATTCAGCAATAGTGATCTATGAGAATGACCACCTCAAAGACTTAACAGAGGTAGCCCCATTTATTGATTGGCTAAAAAGTTCTTATAGCCTATTGGCAGCAGAGGAATACTCACAGAGTCTAGGAAATAAACCTAAGGTTATCAACCTCCCTAAGTTAAGCATTGAGAATCTAGGGAGCTTTGAGAAGTTATCTCAGCATAGGGCTAATGGTCGCAGAACCGAATGGAGAAGAGACTTAAGGGATTTATTGGATATGTCCTCAGAGTCAGTCAGAGTTAGTACTGCTGGAGGTGAAGTTCTTCAATACTCAGATGCAGTAAGCAAGGAACTTACAAATCTAGTTGTATTGGATGCTAGTTACACCATTAGGCAGCTAGTGAGATTAGATCCAACTCTGAAGGAACTCTCCTTCTTTGTCCACCGCCATGACCTTAAGAGCTATGAAGATGTGACACTTCATCGTCTTAACTACTATGGCTCTAGGGATGCAGCAGAGAATCCTGAGAAGTCCTTTAAGGTTGCTACAGAGATTGCCTTAGTTATAAAGGAGATCCCAGTAGATGAGGCAGTTTGCTTGTTTACCTTTAAACATGTTGACCCTAAGAAGCCAGCTCATGCAAGTGGTATCTGTAGTGCCCTCAGTAATCATGGGATTGATCCAGCTGCCACAGTCACTTTGAAGGATGGCTCTATCAAACCTCGATTTGTCTTTAAGACATGGGGTGAACATACAGGGGCTAATAACGCTGCCTACTGCACCCACTTGTTTATGGCTGGAGTACTAAGACAGAGAGAAGATAAGTTTGCTGCCCAGCTTATAGGTCAGTCCCATGACCTCTTAACTGAGATGGATTCTTCCGCACTTAGAGAAGCCATGATCAGCGAATGCGCTCATGTGGTCTATCAGGCAAGCCTTAGATCAAGAGCAAGGATGGTCTCCCATGGCAAGGCACTGAAAGCAAATCTCTACCTAGTATTCGATGAGCCAAAGATTGAGGACTATCTAAAGTCAGCGATGAGAGGTCTTCAAGTTAAAGAATGGGTTCCAAAAGATCAATTCTTTACTGGGACAAATGTCATCAACGATGTAGCCAAGAAGATGATCCTAGCCTTTGAAGATTTAACCCAAGGATCAACAGACCTTATCTCAGGGTATGAGTTTAAGAAGGGCTATGGGTTCTCAGAAGTCCCCACGAGCACTTACAAGTTGTCAAGAGATCAAGCCCTCCTATCTTCTGCCGCATGGAAGTTAGAGGGTAGAAGTTTCAAGAGAGTATTCCCAGCAGTAAATCAGTAGCAACCACCACTTAATGCACAGACGAGCCACCTCATGTAGGTGGTTTTTATTTGCCTATTACTTACAGAAAGTCCTAAATCACTATGAAAAACTATTCCCCAGCAAGTTCCGTCAAGCCAAAACCAAAATCTTCAATCACCTCAGAAGCTTTCCTCAAGTCCATCAATAAGCTCGCCTCACGGGACTCTTTTGCCCCTTGCGAACCAGTTAAAACTACACCCAAGAAACCTAGTCGGATCACCTATGGTCGTTACTCAGCTGAACCAATTACTAGCGTTGTATTTAAAAACTTTGGCTATGTGCCTTCAAAGATCTGCACTCGATGTGACACCCCACTAGTGGTAGATACAAATATCACGGAGTACCGCTTTAAGCATAGCTACTTCATGTGCTCTAGTTGCTTCAAGATCACCCAAAAGGGCTACAACGAGAAGAGAGCCACTGCTAAGAAATCTACCTTTTCAATTGATAAGCGCAGATCAGAGTTACAAGAACAGATCAAGCACCTCATGGATGAGCTGAGCTATCTGAACGAAGCTAGTAAGTATTCATGAACAGCCAATATGTAACTAAACCAAGGACTCTCAAAGTTTGCCGTCAGTGCCTTAAGAGGATCACCCGTCATAACCAAAGCTCACAAGAGAAATTCCTTTGCATTCCTTGTGAATATCACCCCACCTTACTTGACCGAATTAGAGACTACCTTCTAGCTCTCAAGTTCTGACTATTACTCACCGCAATAAATAACCACCAATTAGAAAGAAATAAACCATGGTCGCAACATTCACAATCGGATCCGATACAAATCAATCTCTACAGTCAGCAAGCTCCGAACCAATGGATCAAAGGGGTAATGAAGCCCACGGCAACACTATCACAGTCAATGAATCAGCTAAGGGAGCGGTTCGCTACTCCGCTGAGTCAGGACAATCAATACAAACCGATATTCAAAGGGTTACTACTGGGGAGGGAACAACAGTTAGATCAGCTAGCGGTCAACCTAGAGCCTTTGCTAGCAAACCAGATGATGTCATGTCCTATAAAGGGTTCCAAACTCAAGCCTCTATTCTTGAAGGGATGGGTGTTGTTAACCTGAATGCACAGGGTCGATATGAGTTTAATGACAGTACAGACCAAGCCAACCCAGCACAAGCAGAGCAAGCTCCCAGCGACCTTCATGACAGCTTTGCCATGTCAGATGCAGACAATGCAGTCGTAAATAGTTTGATCCCAGAGGGTGTAGCTCAAAGCCAACTGCAGGCAGTCAGTTCTCATGCTATTGCTGGCAACTTGGAAGCAGCAGCTAAGAGCTTAAGTCAATCCAGTGGACAAACTCCCAGTGAAGCTACTGAGACTGTGAATGCTATTGCAGCTCAATATACCAAGGCAAGCACCAAGTACCTTACCGATGTTGTAAAACTACCGGCGGGTCATGTACAGCCTTTTTATGACTATATTAGCACCCAACACCCAGCAGAAACCAAGGCTGCTATTAATGCCATGATCAATAGCAACAATTTCAAGGCTCTGGGCAAGCTGGTATCCAAGTATGCAAATGCGAATCCCCCATCAGCAGAGCAGCTAAATGACTTTGGGGTAAAGACCTCTAAAACAGGAAAGAACGCTGCTACAACTATCAAAGTAGGTGGCTTAGAAATGTCGATTGCTTCCGCTAGACGTGCAGGACTAATCTAATGGCTAAAACGATCTCTAGCACTGTGGTCAAAGCAGAACCTAAACCTCGCCCAGTACCTAAGACGGATAAGCCCAAATACATTGGCAACTTTGAACTTAAGCATGACGATGGAGGCTATTACATTCTCAAGCCTTCAATGATGGGTAACGGGGTATTCATTCGTCATGAAATTCCCTATAAAACTGGTCTAACCATTTCAATGCAAAAAGATTCACCCATCACAGTAACCAACCACTAACGCTTTAAGTCCCCCAGCAGTAAACCCGTAAGCCCAAAGCTCCAGTAATCCGAGGATAACCAGCTAAGGACAACTCACGGCTAGCTCTTGGGGGACACCTATCACCACTAAGGAAATCTGTATGAGCACAACTACCCAAGCAGCACCTAAACCTAACTACCATCGACCTAGCCTAATAGGAGGAGATCCAGCCCCTTTTGGTTTCCACTGGGTTGTCTATTCGCTCCCCCAGCATCACATCACTGTTTTAGATACCTTATCAAGAACCAAAGCAACCAGCACACATCGAGCGTTAAGAATGGTCATTGATACCTACTTAACCGAGCATAGGGATGAGGTTACCGCTGCCTTTTTAGAACTTAAACAACAAAAGCAACATAAGAAGGGATGAGCATGATCACAATTCCTCTGAAGTTTTACCAAAAGGATGTAACGGAAATAGTTGTTGAGCCTACCCCTCAGAGAGCCATTAAGACCACTGAAGGCAAAAACATAAAAGTAGATCAACTCATTACCTTAGATGGAATGTCCTCAACGGTTCTGCAGTTTGCTAGGGCTGGAGCAATTCGACTAATAGACGGGCAGTTCTACTACCAGCGGGATCCCAATAGACTTGGCATTCATCCCATTCAGATTCATCCTGACCCTGAGGTGAACTCATGAAGTTATCCCAAGTAACCCCGTGTCAGGTTCTAACTAATTCACCCTATACATTGAGCACTCTTATAGGCGGGAATCTAGATGACTCCATGATCATTAAAGTTCCATGCTTTAGATCTTATATCGCTCATGTGGGTTCGTTGGTTGAGTCTGGAGAGATTCATCGAATAGGTAAAACCTATTACCTTTCACAATCTCAGCAATCCCCAAGAATTCCTAAGCTGCACTCTATCCCTATCGAATATGACGTTGATGAAAATGAGTGGCGGGAAGCCCATCTACCAACTATTGCAGATATTGATTAAGGAATACCGATGATGACCACTAATGATCCACTGGCATTCATAAGGAATCACCGGTTTAAGTATTACTTCCAAGATCGATTAACGCTCTCATTCGCAAGATTAAGACTTAAAGGTCTAGAGGTTAATGAGGATATTGAGTTACTAATGATCCCAAATAAAAACTTAATGACACCATCAGAACTAGAGGCAGCTGAGTTCAAAGTCTGTGCTGAGTTCTTAGAGCGCAGATATGAACTAGAGATTCTGATTACCCTATTTCAGAAAGAGCAGACTACAAGATCGGTAGCAACTAAGAAGGCTAATAAGGCTCTGCTGGTAGAAATAGAAAAGAAGGTCTTAGCGAAGGCTAAGAGGGATGCTTACACACCTCAGGAAGTGAAGGACAGGAAGGAAGCTAGAGCACAAAGAAAAGAAGAGAAAAGGCTTAAAGAGGCTCTACTTGTGTCACTTAAACCACGCTAAATAGGTGGTAAATAACAGTGGTAAATGATGGTGGTAAAAAACTCTAAATTACCCTGTAACTACTTGATTTATAAGGGTATTTTAATATATGGCGGAAGAGGTGAGATTCGAACTCACGGAGGACTTTCATCCTCGCCAGTTTTCAAGACTGGTGCATTCAACCGCTCTGCCACTCTTCCTTTGCGGATTTAAGCGGTGAATTATAAAGAACTTTTATGTAACCGTCCCAAATCTCCCGAAAGACCAGAAATTAAGGGTGACGCGTTTACCCCTACTACTTTGGTTTTACCGATAAATGGGCTTTGATATTGCCGTCTTAAGGGTGTTTTTTAGAGTTTTATAGAAGAGTATTGATAAAATCTAGAAATGTCTTTAAGTCCAAGCCACACCCCACCTATTCCCGGCCCAAATACCCCTAATAACGCTCACAGCGCGGTAGATTTGGTTCTTGATACAGCCTATCAGGACATTAATGCGCAAGAATGGCAAAGGCTATTTGCACAAGCCCGTAAATCTGGCTTGGAGCAGTTTATTGCGGATTTATTTGCCGGAAAATCCGTTAATAACTCCGAAAATCGCCCGGCTCTCCACTCTGCCCTGCGCAATCTGTCAAAGACTCCGGTACTTCTGAATGGCGAAGATGTGATGCCTGCCGTTGCCAATGTATGGCGCCGCATGGAATCCCTGTGTAATAAATGGGTTGGCGTAACGGATGTGATTCATATTGGGATCGGGGGATCTGATTTTGGTCCACGCCTAGCTGTTGAAGCCCTAGCCCATGTCCCAGGTATTGAAAACCGAGGAATGCGGATGCACTTCTTGGCCAATATTGATACGGCTGAGCTTTCTCGCATTCTGCATCGCGCTCAGCCCAACAGTACTAGAGTCATCATTGTCTCTAAATCCTTCACTACCCTAGAGACCACCATGAATGCCAAAGCCGTTGTTAAATGGCTCAAAGATCATGGTCGTACGCAAAGTCAAATTGAACATGCTTTGTTTGCGGTTACCGCAAACATTCCTGCCGCCAAAGAATTTGGTGTTGAGCAAGAGAATATTTTCCCATTCTGGGATTGGGTTGGAGGTCGTTACTCAGTATGGTCAGCCGTGGGCTTGCCGATTGCCCTACAGTATGGTTTTGAAACCTTCAAGCAACTCCTAGCTGGTGCTGAGGCAATGGATCAGCACTTCAAAACCAGTCCTTTAGAAGAAAATCTACCTGTCATCATGGCGCTTGCCCTGCTTTACCAGCAAGAGCAGCATCAAATCACATCCTATGCAGTGATTCCTTATGCGGATGCCTTGGATTGGATGCCTAAATGGCTTCAGCAACTGGATATGGAAAGTAACGGCAAGAGCGTTGATCGTGATGGCAAACCAGTGAAATTTTCTTGCCCAGTCGTATTTGGTAGCGCAGGTAGCAATGCTCAGCACTCCTACTTTCAGCTCCTGCATCAAGGTACAGAAATTATTCCCATAGATTTCATTGCGGTTCGTGAACCTATGAGCAAATTACACGAAGCAGAAATGCATCATCGTATTTTGCTATCAAATTGCTTGGCTCAAGCGCAGGCTTTAGCCAATGGTAAACAAACTCAGAACCCTAACGAAACATACCCTGGTAAAAGACCAAGCAATTTATTGATACTCCCCAAACTCAATGCATTTTATTTGGGTGCGCTTTTATCTTTATATGAAAACCGCACGGCAGCTTTAGGTGCGCTATGGAATATCAACAGTTTTGATCAACCAGGTGTGGAGCTAGGCAAGGTACTCGCCAAGCCTATAGAAAAAGCGCTCGCCAGCCACTCAGAAAAAGTGCAGGCCAGCGAGAACATCGACCCTATCACCGCCGCCAGAATCAATTTCTTAAACTCTCCTGTTAAGTAAAGCTTCAGCAAGACTTAACCTAAACAAACACGCTTTTCCAAAAGGACTTGCAATGCAACTGTCTCCATCTATTTTCAAAGCTTACGATATTCGCGGCATCATCGATAAAACCTTAGATCCATCTATTGCCAAGCTCATTGGTCAAGCTTTTGGTACCGAGATGTGCGAGCTTGGCGAGACAGAAATTGTCATTGGGCGTGACGGTCGCCTTTCTGGCCCAAGCTTGATTGAAGCGCTTACTGAAGGCCTTCTATCAACCGGTATTAATGTCATAGACCTAGGTATGGTGGCGACACCAATGGTGTATTTCGCGGCCAACCAAGTCCTTGATGGCAAAAAACCAAAGTCCGGAATCATGATTACCGGTAGCCACAATCCACCAAACTACAACGGGTTCAAAATGGTGTTGGGTGGCTCTGCTATTTATGGCGAGCAAATTCAGGCCTTATACCAACGGATCGTTGCCAAGAAATTTGCAACAGGTTCTGGCACACGCAGTACCTTCGATATTTTTCCAAGCTACTTAGAACGCATTATTGGCGACGTCAAACTCACTCGCCCCATGAAAATTGCTATCGATTGCGGCAATGGTGTTGGCGGAGCGTTTGCCGGCAAACTCTTCAGAGCGCTTGGCTGTGAGGTACAAGAACTTTTCTGCGAGGTAGATGGCAAATTTCCAAATCACCACCCAGATCCAGCCCATATTGAGAACCTTCAAGATCTCATTAAGAATCTGCAAACTACCGATAACGAATTAGGTCTTGCATTTGATGGTGATGCTGATCGTTTAGGTGTTGTTACTAAAGATGGTCAGGTGATTTTTCCAGATCGCCAAATGATGTTATTCGCCAAAGATGTACTTAGCCGAAATCCCGGCGGTCAGATTATTTATGACGTCAAATGCACTCGTAACTTAGGTAAATACGTAAAAGAACACGGTGGTGAGCCGCTGATGTGGAAAACCGGTCACTCGTTAGTAAAAGCCAAACTCAAAGAAACTGGTGCGCCTCTAGCCGGCGAGATGAGCGGTCACATCTTCTTTAAAGATCGCTGGTTTGGCTTTGATGATGGCCTTTATACGGGTGCGCGTCTTTTAGAAATTTTGAGCAAAGAAGAAGATCCAAACAAAACCTTGAATGACTTACCCAACGCCATCTGCACCCCTGAATTGCAACTAGCTTGTACTGAAGGAGAGCCGTTTGCTTTACTAGAAACCATTAAAGCCAATGCGATTTTCCCAAGCTCTGAATCGATCAACACGATTGATGGAGTTCGGGTTGAATACGCTGACGGATTTGGCTTAGCAAGGCCATCTAACACCACTCCCGTGGTGGTGATGCGTTTTGAGGCAGATAGTGATCAAGCTATTGAGCGTATTCAAGCTGAGTTTAAGATTGCCCTGCTTGCAGCCAAACCAGACGCTAAATTGCCATTTTAATAAATGTCCTTGGCAATCCTGGTTCTTTCCCCGCTTGAGGCACTAGGATTGAAAGAAGGTTAAACAAGGATATTTGGTTAAAAAGCGTGGATTCGATTAAGATTTCGTATGAATTCAACTGCTAGCACCCCTATTTCCTTTGATTACCCTCACCAAGATGCTGCGGGCATTACCTGTACAGCTCAAGCATGGGCCAAAACCCCGCCTCATCTTGAGGGCGCTGAAAAAGCTGCGGTAATCGCCCGTATTAAGCAACTGCTTGTAGAAAAAGATGCCACCTTGGTGGCTCACTATTATGTGGATGGCGATATTCAAGACTTAGCGATGGAAACTGGTGGCTTTGTAGCCGACTCCTTAGAAATGGCTCGCTTTGGCAAAAACCACCCAGCTAAAAATTTGATTGTGGCTGGAGTTCGGTTTATGGGTGAAACCGCAAAAATCCTCAGCCCCGAAAAGCGGGTCTTCATGCCAGACCTTGATGCGACCTGCTCATTAGATTTGGGTTGTGACGCGGCAGAGTTTGCAGTATTTAGGGCGGCACACCCAGACCGTGTGACCGTGGTTTATGCCAATACCAGTGCCGCAGTCAAAGCCCAGTCTGACTGGATGGTTACTAGCTCTTGCGCCCTAGCAATCGTGCACCAACTCAAACTTGAAGGCAAAAAAATTCTCTGGGCACCAGATCGCCATCTGGGTCGCTACATTCAAGAGCAAACTGGCGCTGATATGCTGCTTTGGAATGGTGCCTGCATTGTTCATGATGAATTCAAAGCGGCAGAGTTAGAGATGCTCAAGGCTGCGCATCCTAATGCCATGATCTTAGTCCACCCAGAATCACCACAGGGCGTTGTGGATTTGGCTGATGTAGTTGGTTCAACCTCTGCGATGATCAAAGCAGTAGTTGATGGAACAGCAACTGAATATATAGTTGCAACGGATAAAGGCATCCTCCATCGCATGCGTCAGTTAGCCCCTAATAAGAAATTGATTGAAGCTCCTACAGCCGGCAATAGTGCCACCTGTAAAAGCTGTGCGCACTGCCCTTGGATGGCCATGAATGGCTTGCAAGGAATTCTAGACTGCCTGGAAAATGCTTCAGGTGAAATCTTTGTACCAGAGCCAACGCGTACACAAGCATTAGGATGTATTGAGCGCATGCTTGACTTCACCAAGAACCATCCTGACCTATTGGCGAAAGCTCAGCATGGCTTTGTTAAAAATATTGGCGCTGCATAAGCGAGTAAAAGTTCATAAAACTATTTCTCAACACCATTGCATCTCCCATAAATAGATCTCATCATTGAATTTTCCAGACCACCACATGTTTGATTACAACGAAACTTTAGAGCAAGCCCGTCAACGCAATATCACAGACTCCCTCATGGAAGATATCGGTACAGGTGACTGGACCGCCATGCTGGTTCCTCAAAAACCCGTTAAAGCAGAGTTAATAGTTCGTGAAGCCGCAGTACTTTGTGGTGTTGATTGGTTTGAGGGCGCCCTAAAGAAGCTAGACCCTAATGCTCAAGTGACATGGCACTATCTTGAAGGTGATATGATGAAAGCCGATTCTAAAGTTTGCGACATCCAGGCGGACTCACGCGCATTGCTATCAGCAGAGCGTCCATGCATTAATTTTTTACAAACCCTTTCTTGGACGGCAACTATTGCTCGGCAACACGTTGAGGCAATTGCAGGTGCTAGTCCTAATCCAAATGGGTGCGCTGTACTCGATACACGCAAAACCATTCCTGGCCTACGTCAAGCTCAAAAGTATGCAGTGCGTGTCGGGGGCGGTCAAAATCAGCGACTAGCTTTATGGCACGGAATTCTCATTAAAGAAAATCATATTGCCGCAGCAGGCAGCATTGCGGCCGCTTTGCAAGCAGCTGACGCATTAAACTCTGGCGTAGATATTCAGATAGAGGTGGAAAACTTGGCCGAACTCAATGAAGCTTTGGCTGCCGGCGCAAAAAGCATCTTGATTGACAACTTCACCACAGACCAAATGAAAGAGGCTGTCGCGATTACAGCTGGACGCGCTTTACTAGAGGCTTCTGGGGGGATTCATTTGGAACAGATGAAAGCAATCGCCGCCACTGGGGTGGATCGCATCTCTCTTGGTAAGCTTACAAAAGACGTGAATGCTATCGACTTTTCGATGCGGATTCTAGGCTAAGCCGATCTGCCTATGTAAGTCGCTTGCTTAGCCATTGCATTGCGAATAAATTCGATATTGTTTCGCAGTGTGTAGCAATCGACTGTCGCCAACTTTGCCGCTTTACTGGCTAGCACTTTTTTCTCCATATCATCAAGCGTCAGAAGATATAACTCACGCTTAGTGGGATCAAAGTTCTTAATCATATCTTGCTCAAATTTATCTAACTCTTTGTAAATGGAGTTTATTTGTTTGCGCGCTAAATTGATACGATAGGTGGGAATCGATTTGATGATGGGATATGCGAAAGCCGAAAAGGGCAACAAGATCAAAAACATTCTTTCGATAAACTCGGCCACCCAAAAAGGCAAATACTTCATCAATACGGGCGTGCCTTTTTGATAAAAGTATCTTGCTTCATCACTGAGCGGCGCCTCTGAATTAATATAAGCGGGAAACTCACCAGCCTTTGCAAAGTAGGACTTGGTGCCATTAATTTCTTTAGCAGCCTCTAAAAAAAGGAGCTGTATAGCGGGATGCAAACGATCATCAATCAACAGATTAGTAGTGGTCGATATAAGCGAAACGGGATGGTCAGGAGTATTGCTCCCCAAATCAAAACCACCCATCGGCACGGTAAGCTCTTCAAAATACGGCTCCAAACGCGTATAGGCATTTGCGCGATTAAAGGTTGCCAAATGAATACCGGGGTACTTGATTAAAGCCTGTACATTGGCCGATTCAAAACCATCTACCAATAGCAAGGCATCTAATTGCCCGCTCTTGAGAGCTTCAACCCCTTCTGAATTCCCCATTGCAACCAGGTTTGAACCTGTTGATGGCATGTTGTTGAGTTTAAGAATATTTAAAGCATGGACATGAGTGCCACTGCCAAGCGGACCAATACCTATTTTTAACTTAATCAGATCACTGTCTAATATGCGCTTATTGCTATCAAACGTGTTATTTCGATAAAACAGCCAGACAGGTTCATAGTCCACCGACCCCAAAGACTCTACCCCGCTTAGGCCATCTTGAGCAATCATGCCCCCTTGAACTAAGGCGACCTGGATAGGATCTTTACGATCGATTAAATGGTGGAGATTTTCGCTTGAGCCATGAGTAGGAATCAGCTCAATCTGGATTCCTTTTTTCTTAAAATATTCTTGATATTTTTCGCCTAAAACTTTGTATGAGCCACCGGTACCAGTAGCCATCAATACTTTTTTAGGGGGAGCGGGTTTGGCAAACCAAATCAGAAGCAGTAAACCAACGAGCAGCAATATCAGCAAAGGCCAAACTTCTTTCAGAAGATCGGTCCAACTTTTAATCTCATCCTCTACCGTCTGATAGATGGCTGAAACATGCTCAAGTACGTCCTCTTTAAAGCTAGCCATTCAAATCTCCACTCAGGAACCTTAAGCTTATCATCAAAAATTAGCTCTCCGGATGATCAACGCCTTCAGCCTGGGGAGTCAGAATCGTCGGATAAGAAACCGCCCAAGTCCCTGGGTAATCACGGCTGTAGTGCAGGCCCCTACTTTCTCTTCGCATCAGGGCCGAGCGAACAATCAATTCAGCACACTCAAGAAGATTACGCAATTCGATTAAATCGCGCGTCACTTTGAAGTTGGCGTAATACTCCTGCACCTCATACCTCAGTAACTTAATTCGATGTAAGGCGCGCTCTAGTCGTCGATTTGTTCTGACAATCCCCACATAGTTCCACATTAAAGAACGCAACTCGTCCCAGTTATGGGCAATAACCACTTGCTCATCAGCATCCTCCACCTGACTTTCATCCCAAAGCGGAAGATTGGGCATTAAGGGTGCTTGGACTTGTGAGATGTCTTGAGCAGCAGCTTTACCAATTACTACGCACTCTAGTAATGAATTGCTAGCTAGACGATTTGCCCCGTGCAGACCCGTATAGGTTGCCTCACCGACTGCATATAGGCCTGGTAAATCAGTACGCCCTTTTAAGTCTGTTACTACTCCGCCACAAGTGTAGTGAGCAGCTGGAACAACCGGGATAGGCTCTTTAGTGATATCCAAACCCAAACTTAAACAACGGGCATAAATCATCGGAAAGTGTTCTTTGATGAATGCTTCGCCTAAGTGCGTTGCATCTAAATGCACAAAGTCTAAGCCGTGCTTTTTCATTTCAAAGTCAATGGCACGAGCCACAATATCGCGTGGCGCTAATTCATTTCTGTCATCATGCTCAGGCATAAAGCGGGTGCCATTTGGCAGCTTTAATAAACCGCCCTCGCCTCGCATGGCTTCGGTAATTAAGAAGGTACGATCACTGGGGTGATAAAGACATGTTGGGTGAAATTGAATGAACTCCATATTACCCACACGACAGCCCGCTCGCCATGCCATGGCAATACCATCACCAGTAGCGGTATCAGGATTGCTGGTGTATCGATAAACCTTACCAACGCCGCCAGTCGCTAGAACAACCGCTTTTGCTTTAATCGTTTCAACCCGATTATTTTTAATATCAAGGGCATAAACGCCGTAACAATGATTGGGTTTGGTGCGCTGTGTTTTCGCATCTAAATGGCGATTGGTGATGAGATCTAAAGCGATCCAATGCTCTAGTAACTGAATGTTTTTATGAGCCCGTGCTTTATCGAGCAATACCTCATGAATCGCCTTACCAGTTGCATCTGCCGCATGGGCGATGCGACGATGACTATGGCCACCTTCACGAGTCAGATGAAGGCCCATGGGACCAGAAGCATCGGGAGTAAAAGGAACCCCTTGATCTACTAACCAACGAATCGCATCCGCACTTTCTTCGGCGATATAGCGAGCAGTCGATTCCACTACAAGACCCGCACCAGCATTTAAGGTATCGGCTACGTGAGCATCAATACTGTCATGCTCTTTATCCACAACTCCAACAATACCGCCTTGTGCCCAAGCTGTTGCCGCTTCACCGAGACCACGCTTTGCCATCACAATGACAGGCTGAGTTTCTGCCATATGCAGAGCGACCGTCAGGCCAGCAAGACCTGCCCCAATGATCAGAACAGGTAATTCCGAGTTAGCTTGAAAAGTGTTTAAGGGGGGTTTTGAACTAGCCATGCCCAATTCTAAAGGTAATCAGAATTGGGCACCCCTATCAACTCCCAGCAAACACACTATGCTACCGTTTCATTGGTTCCATAACCCACTAACTTTGCAGCATGCCCACCTTTGCTAAGCTTGACTGCGCAGTATTTAAATCCTGGGATCTTACCGAATGGATCTAGTGCTGAGTTTGTAATCAAGTTCGCGGCAGCCTCATAGTAGGCAAATGGAATAAACACAGCGCCATGTGGAGTGCCATCATCCCTGCGTACATGAATACTTACCTCGCCTCTACGAGACTCAACAGTGATGACATCACCCTCAATAACGCCTAGTTGGGTCATATCCTCACCATTCATCGATACAGTGGCCATAGGCTCAATCGCATCCAATACGGTTGCGCGACGCGTCATGCTGCCCGTATGCCAATGCTCTAATTGACGACCGGTAATTAAGACAAAAGGATATTCCGTGTCAGGACGCTCATTAGCCGGAATAATATCGGCCGGCACAAGCCTAGCTTTTCCGTCAGCGGTTGCGAAATGGTCATCGAACACAATGGGTCTGCCTGGATCTTCAGGGGATAGGCAAGGATAAGTAACGCTTGATTCCCTCTCAAGACGCTCCCAGGTAATGCCTTTAATAGTAGCGTGCATGGCCTTGCGCATTTCTTCATAGACCTCGGCAACACCATCATCTGGGCCTTGATAATTCCAGTTCAAGCCCATACGTTTGGCAATTTCTTGGATGATCCACAAGTCAGGCTTAGCATCCCCTGGAGGATCTATAGCTTTCTTACCCAACTGAACCATGCGGTCGGTATTGCTTGCCGTGCCAACCTTCTCAGGCCAAGCACTTGCAGGCAAGACCACATCGGCAAGAAGCGCGGTCTCAGTCATGAAAATATCTTGAACCACTAAGTGCTCTAAAGAGGCTAAAGCATGGCGAGCGTGATTTAAATCAGGATCACTCATCGCTGGGTTTTCACCTTCGATATACATGCCACGAATCTTGTCTGGATCACTATCAGGGGCGGTAATCTTGTGCATGATTTCAACAACGGTATAACCAGGCTTTCTATCTAACTTAGCATCCCAGAAATTTTCAAACCAAGCATGCGCGGCATCATGGTCTACGCGTTGATAGTTAGGGAACATCATCGGTATCAAACCAGCATCACTAGCGCCCTGGACATTATTTTGACCGCGCAATGGATGCAAACCTGATCCAGGCTTACCAATTTGGCCAGTAATAGTTACCAGAGCAATTAAGCAACGGGCATTATCTGTACCGTGAACGTGTTGACTAACGCCCATACCCCAGAAAATCATCGCGGACTTGGTAGTAGCAAACTCACGCGCAACCTCTCTCAAGGTCTCCGCAGGAATTCCGCAAATTGGAGCCATCAGCTCAGGGCTATAGGCTACGATATTTTCTTTTAACGCATCAAAGTTATTAACGCGATTCTTGATGAGCTCTTGGTCAATTAAGCCCTCCTCAATGATCGTATAGATCATAGCGTTAAGCATTGCAACATCGGTATCGGGATTGAACTGCATCGTACGCCAAGCGTGCTTAGAAATATCCGTTTTACGCGGATCACACACGACCAATTTAGCGCCACGTTTAGCGGCATTCTTAAACCATGTTGCACCAACTGGATGGTTGGCTGTTGGATTTGATCCAATGATCATGATCAAGCTGGCGTTTTCCACATCATTGACCTGATTACTTACCGCGCCAGAGCCAACACCTTCTAATAAGGCTGCTACAGAGGAGGCATGACAAAGACGTGTGCAATGGTCTACGTTATTACTACCAAAACCTACGCGTACAAGCTTTTGAAATAGGTAAGCCTCTTCATTGCTACCTTTTGCAGAGCCAAAGCCAGCCAATGATTTAGGGCCGTATTGCCCTTTCAACTTAGAAAGTCCGCCTGCAGCCAACTCCAACGCCTCTTCCCAACTAGCCTCACGGAAAATATGAGACCAGTCCTGACGACTTTGAAGTGCCGACTCGTCTTTAGGGGCGCCAGCTCTACGAATTAACGGCTTAGTAAGTCGCTGAGGATTGTGAATGTAATCCATTCCAAAGCGGCCTTTTACGCAAAGACGATTGTGATTTGCAGGGCCATCACGCCCATCAACGCTAACGATTTTTTCATCTTTAACGTTGTAGGTGATCTGACAGCCAATGCCACAGAATGGGCACACTGAGTCCACTTTGCGATCAACTACTTGGGAACCAATAAGCCCCTTAGGCATTAATGCACCAGTTGGGCAGGCTTGAACACACTCGCCACAGGCAACACAAGTACTTTCACCCATTGGATCATTTAAATCAAAAACAATTTCACTATGGGCGCCATGCATGGCATAGCCAATCACGTCATTTACTTGTTCTTCTCTGCAGGCACGAACACAACGATTACATTGAATACAGGCATCCAGATTGACAGCCATTGCTGGATGCGAAAGATCAGCAACAACCTTCTTGCGTCTAAGCGCTTTGAGTTCAGGTCTGACCTGAACATCCATACGCGTGGCCCAAGTGCTCAGTTCGCCATGTTGGTTTTTTTGCTCTTCTTCTTTGGTATCGCCTACCCACTTAAATCCTTCATCAGGCATATCAGATAGCAGCATTTCCAGCACGAGCTTTTGACTTTTCAGTGCGCGCTCGCTTGTCGCTTTAACTTCCATGCCAGGTGTAGCAGTGCGACAACAACTTGGTGCCAGAGTTCGCTCACCATTAATCTCTACTACGCAGGCCCGGCAATTACCATCGGGGCGGTATCCATCTTTAAAACACAAATGGGGAATATCAATTCCATGGCGTTTGGCAGCCTTAAGAATCGTCTCACCTTCATAAGAAACAATGGTTTTTCCATCTAAACTGAATTCGACGGTTTGTAGTTGAAGCTCTTTGGGATTTGTAGGTGCGTTCATATAGTGATCTTGGAATTTGTCTTGAACTTTTCGTGAAAAGATTAAGCAACCTCTTGTGGAAAGTATTTATGGATACAGCGAATCGGGTTTGGTGCCGCTTGACCCAATCCACAAATGGATGCATCAACCATTACTGTCGCTAAATCCTCTAAGGTTGTTTGATCCCAAGACTGCGCCTGCATAAGCGTAGCTGCCTTACTTGTACCGACACGGCAAGGCGTGCATTGGCCACAGCTTTCATGTTCAAAAAAGCGCATCACATTTAAAGCAACATCTCTAGCTTGATCCTGACTACTGAAAACCACGACAGCGGCAGAACCAATGAAACAACCATAAGGCTGCAATGTATCGAAATCCAAGGGTATGTTGTTCATCGTAGCGGGCAATATGCCGCCAGATGCTCCACCGGGAAGGTAGCCATAAAACTGATGGCCTTCTTGCATACCATCGCAGTATTCATCAATCAATTCTTGAATGGTAATACCTGCTGGAGCGAGCTTGACTCCAGGATTTTTTACGCGGCCGCTAACGCTGTAACTACGCAAACCTTTACGGTCATGACGACCATAGTCACTAAACCAATCTGGTCCGCGTTCAATAATGTCGCGCACCCAATAGAGGGTTTCAAAGTTGTGCTCAAGGGTTGGGCGACCGAAAAGACCTACCTGTGCAATATAAGGAGGACGCATACGGGGTTCGCCCCGCTTCCCTTCAATACTCTCAATCATGGCGGATTCTTCTCCGCAGATATACGCACCTGCACCACGACGCAACTCAATTAATGGCAACTGAAAAGGAGGATTGGCTATAAGCTTTGCCAACTCTACCTCAAGCAATTCTCGGCAGCCGTGATATTCATCGCGTAAGTAAATATAGCAAGCATCGATTCCAACAACATTGGCAGCGATTAATAAGCCTTCGAGAAAGCGATGTGGATCACGCTCTAAATACGTACGATCTTTAAAGGTTCCTGGCTCACCTTCGTCAATATTGACCGCCATCAATTTAGGAGCAACCTGATCTTTCACAATGCGCCACTTACGCCCCGCTGGAAAGCCTGCCCCACCTAAACCTCGCAGACCAGAATTTTCCATTGCCTTGATGATGCTATCAATACTGTGTGCGCCAGAATGGATGGCTTTGGCCAATTTATAACCGCCACTAGCTAGATAAGACTCATAGCCAACGTAATCTGGTGAAACGACTTGATCTTGGCCTTGAGCTGAAACACCTTTCTCCACCCTAGATACCGGATCAAAACAAGCGTCGCCTGTTGCAAGAGGATGAATAGTCATCCCGTTTTTCACGGCTGCCTCGACTTTTTCTAAAGTAGCAAAAATAACAGGGTACTGATGAACTACAGCAATTGGCGCTTGCTCACAACGTCCTACACAAGGAGCGGCGATTATTTTTACATTTGGATTGTCCAAAATTGTCGGTAATTTAGCCAATAAGTTTTGAGCGCCGGCTAACTCACAAGCAACACCATCGCAAACTCGAATGGTGATATCCGCTACTGGATCATTGCCACGAACCACTTCAAAATGGTGATAGAAGGTTGCCACTTCATAAACTGCAGCCATAGGCAAGTTCATGTCTTTGGCCAAAGCAACCAGATGACGATCATGTAGAGCTCGATACTCATCATTGAGTTTATGCAAATACTCAATCAATAAATCGCGGCGATGGGGAGCCGGTCCAATAAGCTGACGAACCTCAGCAAGGGACTCATCATCTGCCTGACGACCTTTAAGCTTGCTTTTACGTCGAATGGTTTCCCTGAGATCATCAGCGCTTGCAACGGCTACGGACTGGATCTCTGCCAAGGATTTGGGGTGATTCATATTATTTGGTCTCTAATTTCTAGTTATTACTGCCAATCCCCCTACCAATACTTGGGTAAGGGTTCCGCCATGCCACTCTAATGGTGTTCTACTGGCTTTGCTAAGCATAAAGGACGATACAAATCTTTGCTGACGACTCACTGGTTTTTACAATAAAAAACCCGCTCTATTAGCTCAAACAATAAATATAGGGTTTACCCTAAATAAGTGATGGTGATGGACGATCGCCAGGGGGTAATGAATAATCTAAATTACGCTCACGAACACGAGCCCTGAAACAATCTTCATAACCAGCACTGCCAACTTGCCATCCAATTGAGGTGCAATCATCTTTAGCCGCTGACTCCACGGTTCCGCAGCCAGATAAAGAGACCACTGCCAAAACTGGAAGTGCGATAAGTAAAGGTAATTTTGTTAATTTCATATTCCAAGTCTACTTGATTCTGAGATCAACATCGAGTGGTATTCCCTCTTTTTCCGCTTTAACAGTTTTGGTCTCAACTACCTGAATTCGGCTATCCAATGAAGGATGGTTTTTTACTAGCAAGTCTTTAGCCAATTTAGCCCGATTGACGCCTAGAGTGTGGAGATCATTCTCAGTAATAACCATGCTGGCAATGAGCTCCGATCTTAATTGCTCGTTACGAGCCTGGTTATCAGGAAGGGTTAATAGACGTTGGCCCAACTTAATGCGCCCTACATATTGAGCATAAGCAGCCTTTAAGGCTGAGCCAATTTTGGGGTCCGATAAGTTTGGCAGATCAAGCGCCTCACCTGGAAGCAATTTAATGTCAGCGTCATTAAAAATAGCAGCGTCAGCCATTGCCCTCGCAAGCTCTTGCTTATCCAATATGGGGTCATAGGTTCCGACGACATCTAACGTAGCATTGGGTCGGTTAGACAAATACTCCCCATACTTTTCCATTCGATCTTGATCTTCTGGCAAAAAAGCCACTTCGCCAGGAACGGCGCTGATGCCGCCATCTCCGCTCATACCCAATATTGAAGCTAAAACACGAAATGGTGCTGTAGTTACATTGGCAAACACATTGCTAAGGGCCTGCCATACCAAGCCAGTGGCACTAAAATCTGGCGCATCAACATTGCCTGCAATCTGAATAGCAACATCAATAGTGTTGTCACTATCCTCAAGCAATGCGATTGCCAAACCAAGGGGTAACTTATTGCCCTGAAAATTCGGAACCTCGTCACCCAATTCCACGTTTTTAATGATGATTTGATTGTTACCCGTTAATTCACCATCCTTGGTGCGGTAATTCAAATTAAGACTTAAACGTCCAGCCGCTATTTGATAGCCAGCAAAGGTCATTACCGGTGGGTTGAAAGCGGTAAGCGGTAAATTCTTAAAATTCATACTGAGATCATTATTCCGACGGGGATCATTAAAAGCAGCCTGACCTTTACCCCTCATGGAACCAGTTTGAGCAATCACTCCGTCAAACTCCATGGATGCCATCTGATTCGGGGTATTGCCAATACCCAAAAATGTACCGTTAAATCTCCTGATATCAACTTTAAAGTTCGGACGCATTACAAAATCTGAAAAGTGCACATTACCTTCGCGCAATTTCACGGTATGCACTTCAAATTGGAATGGTGTTTGGACTTCGTTTTTCAAGGTCTTGTGAGCCGCATCACTACTGGCAGATATCGCAGAATCTTTTGAAAATAAACGCCTGAAATTACTAAAGCCTTTTTCATCAATATCAAATCGTAAGCTTGGCTCACTCACCATCACTTGATCAATTAATAAAGCCCTCCCAGACTGCGGCGAGCTTTTATATTCAAATTGATTCAGGTCGATATTTTTTGCATTTAATAATGGTTCCTTTTCTCCAGCTTCAAGGATCGATAAATCTACAAGATGGAGCTCTCCAGAAAC
>Ga0364915_10139_pt1 | contig 30074 bp, 33 predicted proteins | sample ExccelJu500001D4_3_FD_206958 | JGI IMG/M metagenome (GOLD analysis project Ga0364915, IMG submission 206958) | Enriched cells from Trout Bog Lake Hypolimnion, Wisconsin, USA - BchlTB.June25.5000.01.D4 | ecosystem: Environmental > Aquatic > Freshwater > Lake > Hypolimnion/Profundal zone | place... | reverse complement strand
CGTTTTTGAATCGCCCCCAACTCTTCCTCATCTAAAGAGCGCATGAGTTTGCCAAGATATTGTTTATGGCGACGAATGGCTTCAAAACTCTTAATTTTTGGAGTTTCCGCAATAGCCGTTTTAATGGCCTCATCCATGGGGATGGTTTTGAGTGCATCACTGCTGAGCGCAGCAAGAACCTCAGCCAGCTTCTGGCGCTCGGTCATTTGGCGCTTTAGCTCAGACTTGCTTGGCCCCTCATCAAGATCTTCCTTCTTGGGCGTGCGATTCTTCTCATTAACATGCATGAGGCTATTTTAGACGGGTATTGGTTTTTGCTTATCAAGAGCGCGCTTTAGGCAAGCTTTTGTTTGAGCTTTTGCAGATCTCCCGTCGAAAATAACTGACTTCGGCCAACAATATCTTTTGGTTTCAGTTTGCCAGCCTGAACGTAGCGACGAAAGGTCGGCATAGAGATTTCAAGATACTCTGCAGTCGAGAAGGTGTCGTTACGTAAATGCCCAAATACTTGATCGTGAGTCAGAATCATTATTTTCTGACTGTGCTCTAAAATGAGCTTATTCTGAACTGCTTATTCTAGTAAATAATAGAGACCATAATTTCTGTAGTTATTTGAAACGACATGACTCAAAATAATACCTACGACTACATCATTATTGGGGCGGGCAGCGCAGGGTGTTTGTTGGCTAAACGTCTGACAGAGAACCCTAATAAACGGGTTTTATTGATTGAGGCGGGTAAAAGCGATAACTACATTTGGATTCATATACCTGTTGGTTATTTATATTGCATTGATAACCCTCGCGCTGATTGGCGTTTTAGAACAAGTAAAGAAGCGGGCCTGAATGGCCGATCGTTAATTTACCCGCGTGGCAAGGTAATGGGCGGATCTTCGTCCATTAATGGCATGATTTATATGCGTGGTCAAGCCGGCGACTATGACTCTTGGGTTGAAGCAACGGGAGATGAATCTTGGTCTTGGAAGAATGCACTCAAGCGTTATAAGCAGTTCGAGGACTATCACGGCGATGCTAATGAATGGCATGGCAAGGGTGGTGAATGGACTGTTTCAAAGCAACGCTTGCGCTGGCCCATTATGGATGTGTTTAGGCAGGCGGCTGTAGAGGCTGGCATTCCGGCATCGGATGACTTTAACTGTGGTGATAACTTTGGTGTAGGTTACTTTGATGTAAGTCAGCGCAAGGGTTGGCGTCTGAATACCTCCAAAGCGTTTTTGCGTGATACTGCGAAGCGCAGTAATCTCACCGTAATCACTGAAGCAACAGTGACTAAAGTCAAGATTGATCCTGTTAGTAAAAATTGTTACGGCGTTGAGTTTCTTCGCAATGGCGCTCCTGCTGAAGCACTCTGTGCAATTGATCGGGGTGGCGAAGTCTTATTAACAGCGGGCTCTATTGGTAGCGTGCAGATCCTGGAACGTTCGGGTGTTGGTGCCGCGACCCATCTGGAAAAGTTTGGCATTCCGGTGATGAGCGACCTGCCGGGCGTTGGTGAAAATCTGCAAGACCATCTGCAACTGCGCATGATCTACAAGGTGCAGGGCATCAAAACACTTAACGCCAAAGTGCACTCATTATTTGGCAAGTTGATTATTGGTCTTGAGTATTTATTAAAACGTTCTGGTCCAATGTCGATGGCGCCGTCTCAGTTGGGTGCGTTTGCTTATAGCTCGCCCAATCAGAAAGCCGCCAATGTGGAATATCACGTACAGCCTTTGTCGTTGGAAAAATTTGGTGAAGATTTGCATACCTTCAATGCGTTTACCGCAAGCGTCTGCAACCTGCGTCCCACATCTCGAGGCAGCGTTCATATCAATTCGATTGATCCTGATTCGCCACCGGTTATTAGTCCAAATTATTTATCCACGGAAGAAGACTGTAAGGTTGCTGCCGAGTCTTTGCGGTTAACTCGCAAAATTGTAGAAAGCGCTGCGCTTAAGCCTTATGCGCCGGACGAATACAAGCCTGGTAAACAATATCAAAGTGATGAGGAGTTAATTCAGGCGGCGGGTGATATCGGCACAACAATTTTCCATCCAGTAGGAACTTGCAAGATGGGTCGTGCGGATGACCCAATGGCGGTATTGGATTCACAATTGCGAGTGAGGGGGATTCATCATCTGCGTGTGGTGGATGCGTCAGCGATGCCAACCATTACCTCTGGCAATACCGCGGCACCCACGATGATGATTGCGCAGCGTGTAGCGGAGTTGCTCGCTGGTGAATAAAGTCTTCCACAAGAAAGAACCGCATTACCAACTACCCTTCAGTCACTTGCTGCTAGCTTTGGCGATCGTGGCTGTGTGGGGCACCAATTTTGTAGTGATTAAGATTTCATTAGCGAGTTTTCCGCCATTTCTGTTTGCGGCACTACGTTATGTATTTGCTTTATTGCCTGCCGTCTTTTTTGTCTCCAGGCCTAAAGTGTCCTGGGGCAATCTTTGCATGTATGGATTGGCGGTTGGGGTAGGTCAGTTTGGGGTTCTTTATTACGCCATCAATGGCCACATTCCCCCGGGCTTGGCTTCCTTGGTTATTCAAACCCAAGTCTTTTTTACGATTGGATTTGCCATGTTTTTTGCCAAGGAGAAACTAAGGCTTTATCAGGCGGTGGCCGTGGCGGTGGCGGTGATTGGCTTGGGAATTATTGCAGTGCACACTGATGCCACAACAACTGTTTTAGGTTTGGCTTTGGTCGTTTTGGCAGGCTTTTCTTGGGGTATAGCCAATACAACTAGTCGCAGTGCTGGCTCTATCAATATGTTCTCGTATGTGGTTTGGGCAAGCGCTTTTGCTGTTCCTCCGTTGCTAATTATTTCCTTGATTTTTGAAGGGGGCTGGGAATCAATGAGCGCCTCATTGACCGCAGCGCCAATAGGGGCATGGGTTGGCGTCCTTTGGCAATCTTGGGGAAATACCCTTTTTGGCTATGCTGCTTGGGGCTGGTTGCTCTCAAAACATCCTGCTGCCGTAGTAGCTCCCGCTCCACTATTGGTGCCTATTTTCGGAATGGGGGCATCTGCTTTTTTCTTAAGCGAGCCTTTGCCTCTCTGGAAAATCCTCGCCGCTGGCTTGGTCATTACGGGTTTGATGGTGAATTTATTTTGGCTAAGCCTTCGCAATCAGCTTAAGAACCATTTATGAATATGACCCTTCTTGCTGCAGGACTACTGTAAAACCCTAATAGAAAGGGCTTTCTTTGCCTCTGCATTAACAGTAATATAGCTGTTCAAGTTTGCTGTAACCATATAAAAAAATTTATTTCAATAGTACTTTTAGTCATGGAGACTTTATGAATATTCGTCATCACATTTTTGCAATAGCGGCTTCCGCGTTACTCGCAACCGGAGCTTATGCTGCCGACATTAAAGTTGGTGTAGATGGTCCATTTACTGGGGGCTCATCTTCAATGGGCGTGAGCATGCGCGATGGCGTGCGTTTGGCGACTAAAGAAATCAATGCTGCGGGCGGCATCAATGGCAGCAAGATTGTTTTAGTTGAACGCGATGATGAAGCGAAAAATGAGCGCGGTGTGCAAATTGCCCAAGAGATGATTAACAACGAAAAAGTTGTTGCTGTTGTTGGCTACATTAATACTGGTGTTGCATTGGCTTCACAGCGTTTTTTCCAGGATGCGAAGATTCCTGTGATCAATAACGTTGCTACTGGTACTTTGATTACTCACCAGTTCCCGAACGCACCAGAGAACTATGTTTTCCGTACATCAGCAGCTGATGATATTCAAGCTCCAATGATTGCTAGAGAGGCCGTTGAAAAACGTGGCCTCAAGAAAGTAGCGATTTTGGCCGACTCTACAAACTACGGTCAATTGGGTCGTGAGGATATGGAAAAGGCATTGAAGAAGTATGGTGTTACTCCTGTTGCCGAAGAGAAATTCAACCTTGGTGATGTTGATATGACATCCCAGTTGCTCAAAGCTAAGAATGCTGGCGCAGAAGTAATTTTGACTTATGCGATTGGACCTGAGTTAGCGCAAATTGCTAATGGCATGGCTAAATTGGGTTGGAAAAAACCAATGATTGGTAGCTGGACATTGTCCATGGCTAGCTTCATTGATACAGCCGGTAAAAATGGTAACGGCGCAACTATGCCAGAAACCTTTATTCAAGTAGGCAACACTCCAAAACGTAAAGCATTTATTGATGCTTACCTAAAAGAGTTTAAGCCGAAGAACGGCATCATCGCTTCACCAGTTTCCGCCGCTCAAGGTTATGACTCTGTTTACTTATTAGCTGCTGCAATCAAGCAAGCTGGTAGCACGGATGGACCAAAAATTTTGGGTGCATTGCAAAACTTTAATACACCTTTGGAAGGTGTTGTGACAACTTATAACAAGCCTTATACACAGGCCGATCATGAGGCTATCACTGAGAAAGAAGTTGTGATGGGCGTAGTGGAAAATGGTCGTGTTGAATTTTTAAATGCTGAGGATGCAAATAAGGGCAGCAAAAAGAAGTAAGTTTGTTGCAATGAATGGGAGTCTTTGTGGCCCTTTCTGCACTGTAGAATGACAAAACGCCGCCTGCAAAGCGGCGTTTTGCTTACAATGGCACATTCTTTAATTAAACAATTTTAAGTATTTTTCGGGTCTAGATAATGGAAATCCTTGCACAAATCCTTTCGAGTGGTATAGCGGTGGGCATGATCTATGCGGTCATTGCTTTCGGCTTTCAGCTTACCTTTGCCACTTCTGGCACCTTGAACTTCGGACAGGGTGAAGCTTTGATGTTGGGTGCCTTGGTTGGCCTTACTTGTGTAGATACTCTGGGAATGAATTACTGGCTTATGATTCCCGTGGTTTGCGTCTTTGGTATGTTGCAGGGTGGATTGGTGGAGTTGATTGGCGTTCGTCCAGCAATTAAGATCAAATCTGAATTTGGTTGGATTATGTCCACCATTGCCCTCGGGATTATCTTTAAGAACGTTGCTGAAAATATCTGGGGACGTGATGCCTTGCCATTCCCATCCCCTTTAAGTACTGACCCAATCAATTTCTTAGGCGCCAACATCATGCCAATGGAAATCTTGGTGGTGATTGGTGCGCTTGTGATGATGTTGTTGGTAGAGTTTTTTAACCGTAAAACGATTTACGGCAAGGCAGTGGTTGCAACAGCAAACGACCGTGACGCAGCAGGTTTAATGGGCATCAATACCAGCTTAGTGATTACCTTTTCATATGCGCTTTCATCTTTGACTGCAGCCTTTGCAGGCATCTTGATTGCGCCGCTGACTTTGACGGGCGCAACGATGGGCGGTGCTTTGGGTCTCAAAGCTTTCGCTGTTGCTATTATTGGCGGCCTCTCTAGTGGCCTCGGCATTATTGTTGGTGGCTTGATTTTGGGAATCGTAGAGACTGCTACTGGCTTCTACATTTCCACTGGTTACAAAGATGTACCGGGTTTGATTTTGTTATTGCTCGTGCTTGCATACAAACCATCAGGTCTGTTTGGTAAATCTGCAATTAAGAAAGTTTAATAATGAAATTGAAGGCACAACTCCCTCTATTAGTTGCGATAGTTGCACTCTTTTGTTTGCCGCTATTAATTCAAAATCCGTATTACATTCACTTGGCTGAAACGATTCTGATTTACACCATTCTGTTATTTGGTTTGGATATTGTGGTCGGCTACGTAGGACAAGTCTCTCTTGGTCATGCCGGACTCTTCGGTATTGGCTCTTACACGGCTGGTGTTTTGTTCTTCCATATGGGCTGGCCAATTTGGGCGACCATTCCAGCTTCGATTGTTGTGACAGCTATCTTCGGCGGTATTTTGGCTTTACCGGCCTTGAAGGTAGTCGGGCCATACCTTGCGATGGTGACTTTAGCGTTTGGAACGATTGCTCAAATTCTTATTAACGAGATGACTTGGTTAACTGAGGGGCCTTTGGGCATCAAGTTGACTAGGCCAGAGCTCATGGGTGTCCCCATGGATAAGGCCGAGTACTTTTGGTTAGTTGCCGGTGTCATGATCTTGGCTTTAATTGCGATTGATCGTTTTGTGAAATCTCAGATGGGTCGCGCCTTCGAGGCATTGCGTGATAGCCCGGTAGCTTGTGACTGTATGGGGGTGTCGGTATACCGCTTTAAAGTAATTGCGTTTGTGATTGGTGCGGGCTTTGCTGGCTTGGCTGGTTGCTTGTACGCTTATTCAGAACAATATATTTCACCAAATACCTATAACAACGAATTGGCTGTTCTATTTTTGCTGGGCATCATTATGGGGGGGCGCAAATCCCGCTTAGGTGCGGCGATTGGTGCGGCGATTATTGTATTGTTGCCAAAATTGCTTGATGACATCAATTTGTTTCGTATTGTTGCATCTGTGATTGCGGTGGTAGTTGCGATTGGCGCTGTCATGGCCTTATCCAAGAAAGTAACCACCCCACGTCGTGTGGCCATTCCTTTGGCGGGCGTTGTGGGCTTGGCTGCTTTCTCATTCTGGCTGGACAACATTTCCGATTGGCGTCTGAGTATTTTCGGCTTCATGATTTTGTTGGTGGTGTATTACTTGCAGAATGGTATTGTTGGTTTTGCGAAGAGCTTCTACCAATCCATCGCTGGAAAAACCAAAACAACGCGTGGTGATGCGGTTGAAGTGGCTGATGATTCCGTGAGCTTTATTAGTACTGTTGCCAATCAAAATACTGGCGCTGAACTCTTGAAGGTGGATTCAGTATTGATGCAGTTCGGTGGCCTGAAAGCTCTTAACAATGTGAGCCTGAGCATTAAGCGCGGCACCATTCATGGTTTGATTGGTCCTAACGGCTCCGGTAAGAGCACGATGATGAACGTCTTGACGGGTATTTACGTTCCTACAGCCGGTAACGTTTTGTATGCGGGCAATAGCGTTGTTGGCAAGACTTCTTCGGATATCGCCTTGTCAGGCATTGCGCGCACTTTCCAAAACGTTCAGCTTTTCGGTGAAATGACCGCATTGCAGAACATCATGGTGGGCTTGCATCACACTTTTAAGTCCAATATTTTGGATATTGCTTTGCATCTCCCGCGTTATACGAAGGAAGAGCAAGAGGCGCGTGCGCGTGCGATGGCTTTATTGAAGTTTGTTGGATTGGATGATCTGGCTAATGAGGAGGCTCGTAACTTGCCATACGGTAAGCAACGGCTTTTAGAGATTGCCCGTGCTTTAGCGCTTGATCCAGAATTGCTTTTATTGGATGAGCCGGCGGCTGGTTTGACTGCTCCAGATATTAAAGAGTTGCTGCGCATTATTCGCAAGATTCGTGATAGCGGCATTACCTTTATCTTGATTGAACATCACATGGATGTGGTGATGTCTGTTTGCGATACCGTTTCTGTCTTGGACTTTGGTCAGAAGATTGCAGAAGGTAAGCCAGCTGAAGTTCAAGCGGACGAGAAGGTGATTCATGCCTACTTAGGCGCTTAATTACTAGAACAATATTGAATCGGTAAATACCATGTTATCTATTAAAAATCTTGAAGCGGGATACGGCAAAGTTAAAGTCCTCCATGGCATCAGTATTGATGTGCCTAAAGGGCAAGTGATTACTTTGATTGGATCTAACGGCGCAGGTAAAACAACCACTATGCGTGCCATTACGGGCATGATTAAGCCAACGGCTGGCGAAGTTACTTTAGCTGGTGAAAAAATTGATGGCTCTGAGTCGCATACGATCGCTCGTCTTGGTTTGGCGCACAGTCCTGAGGGTCGCCGCGTGTTCACAACGATGTCTGTTTCCGACAATCTTTTGTTGGGCGCCTTCCCGCGCTTTACTGGCAGCCGTCCAAAAGGCGACATTAAGAGTGACTTAGAGCGCGCCCTAGAAATGTTTCCGCGTTTGAAAGAGCGGCGCAATCAGTTGGCTGGCACTTTATCTGGTGGCGAGCAACAAATGTTGGCGATGGCTCGCGCCGTGATGCTTAATCCTGAAATTATTTTGCTGGATGAGCCATCTATGGGCCTTGCCCCAATTTTGGTTGAGGAAGTATTCAGAATTATTTCTAATCTCAAGTCACAAGGTGTGACCATGTTATTGGTCGAACAGTTTGCAGCTGCCGCTTTGAATGTTGCCGATTACGGCTATGTATTGGAGAATGGCAAGATTGCTACCCATGGCCCTGCTAGCAAGCTTCAGGATGATCCTGCGGTGAAAGCTGCTTACTTGGGCGGCAGCGGTCATTAATTAATTGCTCCTTTGGTAAATAAAAAGCCCTCTTACCGAGGGCTTTTCCTATTGGGAAGTAAGGCGGCATGCAAAATAAAGATTGCAAAAAATAAAAGGCCTATTAGCCAGTGAATCAGGATGCTTGCATCACGAGTTTCTTCTGGTCCGTAATAGAGCACGGCACCAGAAATGATGAGAGTTACCAGGGATCCTAGCTGAGTAATGCCGCTCCATGACTTTTGCCGTGCCTTGAGTCCAGACCTTAAGTGGAAGGGTAGGATGGATCCCAGCGCAAGCGTTGCTACCATGGCAGTGATACCGTGCCATGAAAGCGCTTGACGTAGGCCGAGCAGATAAGATATTCCAGTTACAGAGCAAGATAGCATACCAAACAATACAAACCATTTTTGCCAATTCGGCATCTTTCCTAAGCGGCTCATGCGGTAATTCTTATTGCATGTGCAGAGAAATGAGCAAAACAAGGATGATCTACTCTATTGGATAGGGCTAACACCTTGGTGAGGGCATCCGCATAAACGCATTGCTTAGCGATGACAGAATATGAATCCGATGAATCCAGGGGTGTATTGTTAATGGGATTAATCAGGTGACTGCTCCTGGCTTTATCGCGTTTTGCAAAATAAAGCCCACTGTTAGCAATCGCACCGTTTTCCAAATGGCCAATCGTTAGCAACTCTGCCGGTCTTTCTGGATTGCGTATGTAGATGGATTTGGCTTCACTTCCAAACACACGCAGATCTCCCCCGGCATTAACGCACCCAGAGCGGCTCCATCTGCCTTTAGGCTATCTACCGCAATGTCTATTGCAAAGCCTTTGGCGATTCCACCTAAATCTAGGCACAGGGGCTTTGAGGATTTGATCTTATTGGGGCTGATGAACTGAACATCTTCGATTCCACCAAAGTGATGTCGCGTGGAGTCTGGATTGTGTGGAAGTAGGCCGGCTACTACCAAGCGATGCCCAATGCCACAGTTAAATAAACCCGTGGATTGATGATGTACTTCCTGGGCCACCTTTAAAACTGTGAAGGTCCATGGATGAATTTCTAGTTCCTGAAGATGTGAGTGCGCATTGATTCTAGAAAGCTCGCTTTGTGGATGATGAAAACTCATCAAGCCTTGTACTTTCTGAATGGCTGCAAAAGCTTTCTCAATAGCTAATAAGTGGGGATCATTGATGGAGTCAATGGAGATTTCTACAAATGTCCCCAGCAAAGGTTTGCAACGAATCACTTTTTTGAAGGCGCTTTGAGCGTTAAGTCATATAGCGTGAGCACACGTTTCACGCCATCGGTGAGGTGTTTGCAAGATAATGTCGCCCCACCGATGTTTTGAATGTCATGCTTGAGCTTGAGAGGATCGCCCGCTGTCTTTCCTGTGAATTGCTTGCGCCATTGGTCTTCAGCAATTTCATATCCATAAGATTCAACGTATTCCAGTATCTCGATACTCTGTACGCTACCAGCAGGGCTCAGTCCCACCGCATAGGTAATCATTTCGTGTTTGCCAACCACCTCATCAACAATGAACCAGCTACCATCATTTGATTTCCATATACGGTCGCCTTGAAAGGGGTGTCGAATGCTGGAGGCCTTACGTAATCTTTCTTGTAAGTCCTCCGTAATGGCGATGGGGTTTTTGATGAGTGTCTTATTGGGGAAAATCAATTGTTGGGCTTGCTCAATAGAGACATAAATTTTTGCGTGGGCAATAATAGGTGTGCAGGCCATTACAAGGCCCGAAATTACTAATGGATTTGGTTTCCAATTCATGAAGATCTCTAATTACGCCTAGTTCAATGGGAAACCAACTTTGACAATGAACTCATTTACTGAGTGGCTATCCCATACGCGGGCGTTAGAACATTCAGCCTCGCCACCACCCATACAGTTTCCGCCCTTGAGTTGATAGCGCCATGCACCAGTGATCCACCAGTCTTTGGTGGCGTAATGCATATTTGGACCTACAAAAGCAGCTCTTTGAACTTGATTGCGTAAATTGAGTTCGGAGTAATCGTTATGAAGACGCGCTTCAACACCTGCCGACCATTTCGGAGCAAAGCGATAGCTTGCGCCTACTAAGAAATCCATCATGGATTCCGGAACGTTGCCATTCTCAATAAATTTCAGGCGCTCATTTGCGACAACTACATTGCCTGCCAATACTAGGCGATCATCAATGAAGTTCGACTGCAATAAAAGCCGTGCTTCAAGCTCATCTTTATTCCTTCCCCAGGTTGGCTCTAAATACAGACCTACTCCAACGGGTGATGTCACGGGGTTGGTGATTCGGTAGATGGCCTCAAGCGAACCGCCTTCAATACCACTTTTTCTATAGGCGGCGCTGGGGTCATGGCTAGATGGCACGCCATAACCTCCGGTACATGTTGGGGTGTTACCGCAGGCTTCGGAGTTTGTGTAGTTCTGATTTGCGTTGGTGTAATAAGAGTTGATATAACCAGCAACTTGCAGGTCATTGGTTAAGCCATATTCAAGCTCTGATCGTGCCGTCCATGCGTCATAAGTTCCTGCCGCCTGTTGTTGATTGAGTTGTAAGCGTTGTTCAAACTCAAGCTTGTCTTTGGGTTGAAGATCCAGCGTGTAAATCCATCCAAATACCCCTTCACCAGCATAGGCAAAAGAAAAATGCAGTGCAGTGGCCAATACGATGCTGAAGGCTATGAGTCTTTTGATGGTCAATTTCATGGTCCCGTTTAAGGTGGTTGATCAAATCTTATTGAGAATAATTCTCAATATACAAGATTAAATGAGAACCATTCTCAACAATCAAATGACCATGACAGGGTTAATGAGATGTTTTTTAAAGACAAACCCCTGCTTGTAAGATGGTGTTTATGGATGCACAAGCCCTCGAAAAACTCGGTCTTATGAAAATGCCTTTTGGAAAATATGCAGGGCGAGCGCTTGCTGATTTACCAGGAAATTATTTGGCCTGGTTTGCGCGCGAAGGGTTTCCTAAAAGTGAACTTGGCCAACTTCTGGAATTGATGCACACTCTAGACCACAATGGCTTGCGTGGGTTGTTAGTACCGATTCAGAGGGCGCATGGTTTACAAGCACGCTCGAAGTTTCTTTGAATTACTTGCGGTGAATAATAATGGTGACGCGGTTGCGTTCGTAAGTGACCGAGCTTGATTCTGAAGGACTGCTGTGAAAGAGATCCGGCTGTAAAGTTGTTTGGTTTTGAATTTGCTCGGCTAACTTATTGGCCAATTGCGCATTGCGATCATATTGAATTTGAACGCTGATAATTTTTCCTTCTCGAATGCCGGCAATAATTTCTTGTACTTTCTGAGGGGTATAGTCATCAAAAAATATAGGGTACCACCCGCCGATCAATGGTTTTTGATTTGAACCCGCTTGATTTGATTTCTTGCCATGTAAAGGCAATACATCTGTCGGCAGATGAAAATCAATCCCCGTTTTTTCTTCTAACTCTTGGTAGGTGATGGGCGGTGCCATATTGGCGTCATTGGTGTTATCCACCCAATAAGCCCAGGCAGTATTTCTGCTGGGGTCATATACCAATTTAAAAAGATGCTTAGGGATAGTGACCTTGCCCCGGCCAATACTACCCATTTTCCCAATGGAGCCGGTATAGACGTATAAATCTCCGGATATCCGCTTGGCATATTGGCGCGTCGGCTCTTCAACATTTTTTGCCCAAATACCCTGATTATTCTGCCTGGACTGCGGCATCATGTTGGCCAAAGAGAAGGACTGAGCCATTGCCCTTTCATTATTCATATCCCCGGCGGGCGCGTTGTGCCCTCGGTCATAGCCACTCCCGCGATAGTCTGATAACAGGGAGCGCTCCCCCAAGGGCAGGCGTGCCTCTTCATAAAACTGATTTGATCTGCGGGGATGTGGTTCGCTCAAGCGCTCGCTATTGAGTTTCTCTATGGTGTAGATAGGCTTTTTATCTGTGGGGGAGTAATAAACAGCAAAGCTGTCAAAACAAAGGTCTCGACCCACTTGTGGGCTGGTGGGAATTTGCTGATTGGGGAACAGCTCTTTGCAATCTCCAAACAAAGCAAATGCGCTTAGCGGGCTTGCTAAGGAGGCTAGTACCAGAATTTTGCCAATCCATTTCATATACGCTCAGTTTAGGTGGAGATGAAAACCGCATATCAGTTTTGATTTACAGGTTGGCTGTAGAGCTAATGCATATAGGACTTGTGAGTTTTTTATTGATTAATCCTTAGGACTTGCTTACCTGTATCCAGAGAATTTGCGCTGCGCAAATATTGGCCGCCCATCACTACCTATAGAAATAATGAATCGAAATAACACTAGATATATGAATTTATTGGCAACTTTAATATTTCAAATGGTAAAAAAGTCGGATTTAAGCCCATTTTTTATACTATGAAATTAGCGCCTACTTACATTCATAAGTTGTTGATTTTTATATGATTAATCTAATTCTCAACTTGCCAATTGTGGGGTAAGCGGTTTTATATATGAATTTGTTATGGAAATAGGTTTGCTTATTCTTGACTTGATATAAGAACCTTCTTAGCATGACTCATGTTTTTTATATATTGCACTGCAACATAAATCGTAGTATTGGTTTGTGGGGTGAGGCAACAAGATGAATGAGTAAAAGTTTTGTAAACAATTCGAATGACTTGCAGATTACGTCGCCATCCATGATGGCTGCAAAAGGTCTGTTAGCTCAAGCTATTGCACCTATGTATCGGGTAGTCAATGGCTTAATTGTTATTGTTGTGTTTATGGTGGTTGGTCTATGGCTCTCTGGTAATGGCACGAATGCAGGCGCTTTTGACTTGGCCCGCATTTTGGTTCCTGATGAGGCGCGTCATATCGTTTGGCAAAACGGCTTTGGTACTGCTGATGTTTATAAAGAGGCGGCGCTACCTGTTGAGTCAATCAACCAGGAGCATGGGGTGAGCTCATACAGTAAATCCCAGCTTGATCAGAAGGCTGGGCTCGTTAGCGCGAAAAAACAAACCGTTGCCTTGCTAATGCCATCTGTGGCTCACGCTCAGGTAAAGCCTATATCAAACCTCACCGATCAGATTCCCACCTCTAAGATTGATCCACAAGCCTTAGACACTAATTTGATGGGGTCGATTCAAAATCAACGCGCTGTAGCTGATTTTTTTGAGAAAAAGTACGGTCTCGAGCGTAACAAGATTGAAGAATATGTTTCCAATGCGGTGTTGATTGCCAAGGAAGCTAATATTGATCCCGTCTTATTGCTGGCTGTAATGTCAGTGGAGTCGAATTTCAACCCCAATACGAAGAGTGTTGCGGGTGCGGAGGGCTTGATGCAGGTAATGACTGCGGTGCATAAAGATAAATATGCGCTTTATGGTGGAACATCTGACGCTGTAAAGCCTGAGGTCAATATTCGTGTTGGCGCCTATATTTTGAAATATCTGATCGCTAGCGCGGGCTCACTGCGTAATGGTTTGAAGTTTTATGTTGGCGCCGCCAATGCTGAGGATGATGGCGGCTATGCAGATAAGGTGATGGCTGAACGTCACCGGATCATGGGTCTATGCCAACCTAGCAGTTCAAATAAACTCACCCTAAATGGTAGGGATTTGCGCTCGTAAGATTGACCGCCGATGCAAAAATAAAGCCACCAAATTTTTTTTAGTGGCTTTATTTCTTTTTGGAGCCCAATTTTTCTAGTTCACGCCATGTAATTCAACATCAAACACAAGGGTGGCATTTGGTGGAATGACGCCACCAGCACCACGTGCGCCATAACCCATCTCAGCAGGAATGATGAGAGTGCGTTTGCCACCAATCTTCATGCCCGCAACACCTTGATCCCAACCCTTAATGACGTGGCCAGCACCCAAAGGAAAGCTAAAGAGTTGTCCGCGGTCTAGGGAGCTATCGAATTTCTGACCCTTGTTATCTGTGGCTTTTTCATCAAATAGCCAGCCGGTGTAGTGCACATCGACCTCTTTGCCTGAGATTGCTTCTACGCCGCTACCTACAACAATGTCGATTTTTTTAAGTTCACTCACGATTTTTCCTCTTCAAATGAAATTGACTGGCTAGTATATTCTGAGCCCTGTTTATCTGGGAATGGTTGCGAATAATCGAAAACAATTAAAACTGAAGCCCCAAAAAGTCTCATTCAACTTGCCATTGGCCAGGGCCTCGTACATTGCTTCGTGTCGTGTTGGTGGATTCCCTTAAATTGGGCATCTTAGGCTGATTTAGGGGTTAAATCAGTCTCTTTTGGCAATGTCGATGATCTAAAATGAAACTCTCGCCTCACTAACGCTAATGCTAATTAACTGTGGCTTGCGGAATGCGAGGGCGACAAGGTCTAACCCGGACTCTGTAAATTTACCAAAATCGAGGAAATATTAATGGCTTCAGAGAAATCAAAGATCATTTACACGCTGACAGATGAGGCGCCACTTTTAGCGACTTATGCGTTCCTGCCAGTGATTCGTACTTTTACAGCACCAGCTGGAGTTGATGTCATAGGGAGCGATATTTCTGTGGCCGCTCGCATCTTGGCTGAATTCGCTGACTATTTAACTGCAGAGCAAAAAGTTCCCAATAACTTGGCTGAATTAGGGCGCATGACTTTGTTGCCTGACACCAATATTATTAAGCTGCCCAACATTAGTGCTTCAGTTCCTCAATTGCTTGCCGCCATTAAAGAGCTGCAAGCCAAGGGTTACAAGATCCCCGATTTTCCAGATGATCCTAAGGATGATGCTGAGAAAGCTATTCGTACACGCTATTCAAAATGTTTGGGTAGCGCAGTTAACCCAGTGTTACGTGAAGGTAACTCGGATCGCCGTGCACCACCGGCTGTAAAGCGTTATGCCCGTAAGAACCCACATTCCATGGGTGAATGGAGTCAAGCATCCCGCACTCACGTATCTCACATGCATGAAGGCGACTTCTATGCAGGTGAGAAGTCGATGACAATGACCAAAGCTTGTGATGTGACCATGGATTTAGTGACGAAGAGTGGCAAAACCATTGTGCTCAAGGCTAAAACCCCGGTGCTTGCTGGCGAAATTATCGACAGCATGTATATGAGTAAGAAAGCACTTTGTGAGTTTTACGAGAAAGAAATTGAAGACGCATACAAAACCGGCATGATGCTTTCCTTGCATGTGAAAGCAACCATGATGAAGGTTTCACATCCGATCGTGTTTGGTCACGCTGTCAAGATCTTCTACAAAGATGCTTTTGAGAAGCATGCTAAGTTATTTGAAGAGCTGGGTGTTAATGCCAATAACGGTATGAGTAGTTTGTACGACAAGATCAAGACCTTGCCGGAATCCAAGCGCGAAGAAATCATTCAGGATTTGCATGCGTGCCACGAGCATCGCCCAGCTTTGGCGATGGTGGATTCCGCAAAAGGTATTACCAACTTGCATTCCCCAAGCGACGTGATTGTTGATGCATCTATGCCGGCGATGATTCGTATTGGTGGCAAGATGTGGGGTGCGGATGGTCGTTTGCATGACACCAAAGCGGTTATTCCAGAAAGTACTTTTGCTCGCATCTATCAAGAGATCATCAATTTCTGTAAGACCCACGGTAACTTTGATCCAACAACGATGGGTACAGTGCCAAACGTAGGTTTGATGGCCCAGCAGGCGGAAGAGTACGGTTCACATGACAAAACCTTTGAGATTCCAGAGACAGGTGTGGCGCGTCTTGTTGCTGATGACGGCACTGTCTTGCTTGAGCAAAATGTTGAAGAGGGCGATATCTGGCGTATGTGCCAAGCTAAAGATGCGCCGATTCGTGACTGGGTTAAGTTAGCGGTTAACCGCGCGCGTCTCTCGAATACCCCCGCAGTATTCTGGTTGGACGAGTACCGTCCACATGAGGCCGAGTTGATTAAGAAGGTAAAAACCTATCTCAAAGACTATGACTTGACTGGTGTTGATATTCAAATCATGTCACAAACTCGTGCGATGCGTTACACATTGGAGCGCGTGATTCGTGGCAAGGATACGATTTCAGTAACCGGCAACATCTTGCGTGACTACCTTACTGATTTGTTCCCAATCATGGAATTGGGTACTAGTGCGAAGATGCTTTCCATTGTGCCATTGATGGCTGGTGGTGGTCTCTTTGAAACCGGAGCTGGCGGTTCCGCTCCTAAGCATGTTCAACAGTTAATCGAAGAGAATCATTTGCGTTGGGATTCATTAGGTGAATTCTTGGCTTTGGCGGTTTCGCTTGAAGATATTGGCGATAAAACTGGTAATAACAAGGTGAAGATTTTGGCTCGCACTTTGGATGAAGCCACTGGCAAGTTGTTGGATAACAATAAGTCGCCTTCGCCACGCACTGGCGAGTTGGATAACCGCGGTAGTCAGTTCTACTTGGCTATGTACTGGGCCGAAGCTTTGGCAGCTCAAACCGAAGATAAAGAATTGCAGGCCTACTTTGCGCCTCTCGCTAAATCTTTGTTGGAGAATGAATCAAAGATCACTGCGGAATTGAAGGCGGTTCAAGGTAAGCCAGCAGATATTGGCGGCTACTTCGTCGCTGATCCATTGAAGGTTGAGGCTGTGATGCGTCCAAGCGCCACATTCAATGCATTGTTGAAGGCGGTAGGAGCTTAATTGACTTAATCTAGCTTCATTGGTCGAAAAGGCAAACCCTAGGGTTTGCCTTTTTTCTTTCTATGGGGTTAAAAATGGTCTTGTGCAATAAAACACTAAGAGTAGGAGAATAGGTTCTATTACGGTTTTCTTATGAAAAGGTGCCCATCCATGCGCTTTACTGACAACACTATTTTGCCGAGTGATATCACGCCGAAAGATATCTTTGAAGGCCGTCGAGAGCTGATTAAGGCCGCCGCCGCTGGCAGCTTTGGTTTGGCCTTGGGGCCCTGGTTTTCACGGCAGGCTCTTGCAGCAAATTCAGAGAAGCTTGCCGCCACCCCCAATCCAGCTTACGTTGCTAAGGACGAGTTGAGTGGCTATAAGAATCTCACCACGTATAACAACTTTTATGAATTCGGGACGGACAAAACGGATCCATTTGTGAATGCGGGTACTTTACAAACTCGGCCATGGACTATTTCGATAGAAGGTTTGGTGAAGAGGTCGATGATATTAGACATTGATGCTTTATTAAAGCTTGCACCCATGGAAGAGCGCGTCTACAGAATGCGATGCGTAGAAGGCTGGTCAATGGTCATCCCCTGGGATGGCTACTCCCTGTCTAAATTACTCAATAAAGTTGAGCCCCTGGGCTCAGCCAAATATGTGGAATTCATTTCCTTGGCGGATAGCAAGCAAATGCCAGGTGTAAAGAGCAATATTATTGAGTGGCCTTATCGCGAGGGTCTGCGCTTGGATGAGGCTATGAATCCATTAACGCTGCTCACATTTGGCTTGTATGGCGAAGTTTTGCCAAAACAGAGTGGGGCGCCTGTGCGTATTGTGGTGCCATGGAAATATGGTTTTAAAAGTGCTAAATCGATTGTCAAAATTCGTCTTACGGAAGAAATGCCAAAGACTAGCTGGAGTATGTTCGATGCTCGTGAATACGGTTTTTATTCCAACGTCAATCCGCTAGTGGATCATCCTCGTTGGAGTCAGGCTACTGAGCGGCGTATTGCGGATAACAAAGGTATATTTGCGCCTAAAATCAAAACACAAATGTTTAACGGTTATGGCGATCAAGTGGCGAGTATGTACGCAGGCATGGATCTGAAGAAATACTACTGACCGGATTGATTTGAAAAAGACTTTCATGAAAGCAGTGGTTTTCCTCATTGCGCTATTGCCATTCGATCGCTTGCTATGGCTTGGTTTTAGCGATGGTCTTGGCGCCAATCCAATTGAATTCATCACTCGTTCAACCGGTACTTGGGCCCTAGTCTTGCTTTGCGCGACATTGACGATGACACCCTTGCGCCTTCTAACGGGCTCGATATTCTGGATAAAAATTCGTAGGATGCTTGGTCTGTTTAGTTTCTTTTATGCCGCAATTCATTTTATGATTTGGCTGTGCTTAGATCAAAATTTTGATTTGGTATCGATGCTCAAAGATGTCATCAAGCGACCATTTATCACGATGGGCTTTACTAGTCTTGTATTGATGACTCCACTTGCGCTGACTTCAAATCATTGGATGCAGAGAGGGCTGGGCAGGGCCTGGGCACAATTGCATCGCCTCATTTACGTGATTGCGTGCACTGTCATTCTCCATTATTGGTGGCATAAGGCCGGCAAAAATGATCTGCATACGGTTTCTATTTATGCGGCCATAGTGGCGCTCCTATTGTGCTGTAGGATGCCATTTATTAGAAGCAGGCTCACTTTCAATAAGGTTAGATGAAAATCAAACACTCAACATTCACAAGCCTCTTTTTCTTTGCTGGTATTTTGCTAATGCAGAACGCTGCATACAGTCAAGTTACAGGGCTTGTACCTGTGAAGACCATCACATCCTTAGATGTGCAGCGTTATATGGGGACATGGTATGAGATTGCTAAATTCCCAAATTGGTTTCAGAGAAAATGCGTGAGCAATACCAAGGCGGTCTACTCGCCAAAGGTTGATGGCAATCTGCAGGTACTGAATAGCTGCAAAACCGCCAGTGGTGAAATCTCCTTAGCCGAAGGAAGCGCAAGGCAGATGGGGTCAAAGGACTCACCTAAACTTGAGGTTCGCTTTGCCCCGGAATGGCTTTCATTTTTACCTCTGGTTTGGGGTGACTACTGGATCATCGATCTGGACTCTCAGTATCAAGTTGCTGCTGTGAGTGATCCCAAGCGAAACTATCTTTGGATTCTGTCTAGAGCACCTCAGTTGGATCCTAAGGTTTATGACGATTTGCTGGTGCGGCTACAGCAACAACAATTTGATACGCGCAAGTTAGAAAAAACGACTCAGCAGAATTAATAAGAATTAGTATGAGCGATTTTTCCTTGCCATCTGGAATTGAAATCTTCGAAAGAGGATGGCTCTCGGCGAACAATATTTTTCTTTATGGTGAGAATGGCGCATCCTTGGTCGATACAGGATATTGCGCACATCAAAACCTCACACTTGATTTAGTCACAAACGCTCTACAAAAGCGCGGCTTGCCAACACTGAATAAAGTGGTTAACACGCATCTACACTCCGACCATTGTGGTGGTAACGCGGTTCTTGCTAAAGCGTATAGCCCCGAGATTTATATTCCAGGTGCTGAAGCGGTGGCAGTGCGTAATTGGAATGAGGATTTATTAAGTTATCTCAATTTGGGGCAAGATTGCCCTCAGTTTTTCTATACCCATCTCTTAATCCCCGGGGCCACGATCTTGTTGGGCCGATATAACTGGCAAATCTTAGCCGCCCCAGGCCATGATCCGCACTCTGTCATGCTGTATCAGGCTGATCATCACATTTTGATATCGGCAGATGCATTATGGGAGAAGGGGTTTGGCGCCGTATTTCCTGAGCTGTGGGGCGAAAATGGATTTGAAGAGGTTGCCAAGACTTTAGATTTGATTGAGAGTCTGCGGATTTCGCTCGTTATTCCAGGCCATGGCAAGCCATTTGTTGATGTTGCTACCGCTTTGGATATTGCCCGCTCAAGGTTGGATTACCTTGCCTCCGATAGCGCTAGGAATGCTCGCCATGGCGCCAAGGTATTGTTGAAATACAGATTGCTGGAGTGGCGCAATATTGAGTTGGCAAAAGCAGAGTATTGGATCAGTACAACTCCTGCATTGATTTGGGCTGCTAAGCAGTTGAATATGAGTGCCGATGAATTAGCCAGTTGGTTGCCGCAGGCCCTGGTGAAGTCCAATGCCGCCAGGATCGAAAATCAACATTTAATTAATGTCGATTAAAAATTAAACGCTAGTTTCCCGTAAACGGACCAATTGTATTCTTGGTACGTTTGCACCACTTGCTTACTTGCTCCTAATGCAAAGAGAAGGCGCTCATTGATGCGGTGAGTGATCATGGCATCAATTGGCACAAACCATCCGCCCCCAGCAGAGTTGTAGGTGACGCCGTTCTCATCCCACAATCGTAGTTGGGTATTTTTCGTGAGATTAAAGCCAAGCGTTGGGTACGTAGCTAGAATACGCAAGGCTTGGGGTGGACTTTGGCTACCAGCGATAGAATTATTCTTTACATCAAACCCATACATGTATCGTAGTAAAGGGGAAAAATCTGCCAAGGCTAATTTACTATTTTCTGTCGGGATAAATGAAGTGCTGATTTGCGGACCAACCGCCCATTGACCAGAATTTCCAAAGGGAAAAATAACACGCCCACCAAGATTTACCTTCCAGTCAGGAAGGCCACCCCAAACCGTGAGCAGTGTATTGCCAGAGCTAAATTGTCCAGTCGTTTGAGAGGAGAGTGTTGGCCCATAATTAGAAACGTAGGAGGTATCTAGTCTTGCCGTCCCTCTCCAGTGATCTATTTCAAGTGGCTGGTAGTAGCGAAGATTCAATGTATCACTGTAATTTTGTGAGCCCTGGTAATTATGGTATCCCCAGAATTCCAGAATCCGATCTTTCGAATGATCTTGCGATACATTCTTGAATTCTAGGTTTGATTCAGAATCGGCAAGGTCGTTCGCCAAACTTGGTTGAATGACCCCAAGAACTAGCATTAGTAGCAGAGTGCGCATGAATCTCATATAGGCAGTAATATTAAATTACAAGCAGATTTAAGAGGAATAAGTATGGAACATATTGTTTTAGTGACCGGTGCTACCGCTGGTTTTGGCGAGGCTACTGCACGCCGTTTTTTAGCTCACGGCCATAAAGTGATTGCCTTAGGCCGCAGAGCAGAACGGCTTGAGTCATTGAAGGCATCACTTCCCCCTGAGCAAGAGAAAAAATTACTCACCTTAGCAGTTGATGTCTGTGATAGCGCTAAGGTTGACCAGTTGGCCGCTAACTTGCCGACAGAATTTTCTAATGTCAGCGTGTTGGTCAATAACGCTGGTCTCGCACTTGGGCTTGAGCCAGCGCATCAGGCGGTCTTATCGGATTGGGATCGTATGATCGATACCAACATTAAGGGCCTTGTGCATATGACGCGTGCATTTTTACCTGGAATGGTTGATCGTAAGCGTGGCCACGTCATTAACTTGGGCTCTGTCGCGGCAAACTACCCTTATCCTGGTGGCAATGTTTACGGTGCCACTAAGGCTTTTGTACAACAATTTAGTTTGAACTTACGTGCGGACCTGGTTGGTACGCCCATTAGGGTGACTTGTGTAGAGCCGGGTATGTGTGGTGGGACGGAGTTCTCCAATGTGCGCTTTAAAGGCGATGACAGTAAAGCGGAGAATGTGTATTCCGGCGTTAAGGCTTTGAGTGCCGATGATATTGCAGAAGCTATTTTTTGGTCGGCAACTTTACCGGGTCATATGAACATTAACGTATTGGAAGTGATGCCAGTGCAGCAGGCTAGCGGCCCTTTGCATATTCATCGAGGTGAGTTTAAGTAAGATCCGGCTTCCACTTGTAGAACTTAGGGTAGTAGCGCATTACTACTGGCCCGTCAAAGTCCCAAGATTTACATTGGCCTAAATAGAGTGGTGGCTTGTTTTCATCGGGATCAAACAGCGCCCCTGGAATAGATTGATAAGCCGCTGTCGCGATGTTTGCTAGCAGCTCACGCAAATGGGTGCAACCTTTAAGGCCGCCCAGATGAGTATCAATCACCTTGCGCCAGCCTTTGCCAAGGCGAGCTCCAATTAGTGCATCCATCGGTGGAATCACTTCCGGGCACTCGGGGTGAGGATGGCTATCCATGGATACTTCAATTGCCTTAATTACTAGCATATTGTCTAAGGTTAAGCGCAACCACATATCGTGGATCGCTTCGCCAGCCTCCCAGGTTCTATTGCCAGTTAAAAAAGGGTGAGATTTAGTATCTTTGAGATGGGCTTCGATATCCCAAAGATCATCTTCTCGCGCATATCCTGAGAAGGTAATCTCGCGAGTGTGAAGCGGGGTGCGTGCTGCTGGGCTTGAAAGCATGGGTATAGATTCGTTAAAAATAACTAAAGTAACAACCAATTAGCAATGATAATGATTTGGGGGGGATGCAAGACTAAAATCATTAAAACTCTGTAGTATGCTCAGCAAGATATGGCAAAACCGCTTTCCTTAGAAAAAATTCTTTTTAGTCAAGGCTTTGGCACTAGGCGATATTGTAGTGATTTGGTCTATGCCGAATTAGTCAAAATTAATGGTGTCTTGTGCGAGGATCCAGAAGAACGCATTCAGACTGAGGGCTTGGTTTTAAATGTTGAGGGCAAGGATTGGGAGTTTCATGAGAAGGCCTATATTGCCTTTAATAAACCAGCTAATTACGAGTGCTCGCACAAGACAACCCACCACCCTAGTGTTTACAGTTTATTGCCGCGGCCTTTTATCGAGCGTGGCTTGCAGTGTGTTGGGCGACTTGATTATGATACTACCGGTTTACTCTTAATCTCAGATGATGGTCAGTTCATTCATAAGATGACTACACCCAAGAAAAATATTGGCAAGATTTATAAAATTACCACTTCTGAATCGATTACTCAAAAGCAAATAGATCATCTTTTAAAAGGTGTAGTGCTTGATGATGATCCTAGGCCGTGTGTTGCGACCGCATGCAAACAGTTAAACGAAAATACATTGGCAATGACGATTGTCGAGGGTCGATACCATCAAGTAAAACGCATGATGGCTGCTGTCGGTAATCATGTCGAAAAATTACATCGCACTGAGATCGGTCAATATTCTATGCCGGCAGATTTGGCTGAAGGTGAGTGGTGCTGGCTTTATCCTGCTAACCTACAAAAACTTACCCAGAGCGTTGATGCTCTAGCTATCTAAGCCCAGTTCTCACCGAAAAGGCTTTGATTTGTCACAGACCTTACCCCAATAGTTACGACCATGGATGAGTTTGGAAATCGGTCAATAAGCTGAATTTAATGCTCTTCCTCGTCGCCCTCTTCTGAGGTGATGCTCATTAAGATCGCGGCCAGAAGGCCATAGACTACTTCGGTTGCAATCATGCCATCTTCATCAAGCTCATCTATCAGATCATTAAGACAATCTTCCGTTGGCTCATTTAAGAGCTTCATTGCACATTCACACCCGTAATCAAAGTCTTCGTCGTTTGGGGTTTGATTTCCGTCAGTCATATTCATCCTTGGTTGAGCCCTCAGAATAGCAAATAAAAGAGACTTATAGGAGACTGTTTTGACTGGCCTCCTAGTATTTGGCTGAGGCTTCCTATCTCAGACTGTTGATTTTGGTAATTACCCAAATCTAAGCGATGTCGGGCTATGATTCTCGGGTGCTGCACTGAAGTCATAGATTTTGATCAATATTGCAATATTTACTGGAAGAAGAGTGGATGTCTAAGAGATTACGCGTAGGAATACTGGAGGGTGATGACATCGGGCATGAGATTGTGCCAGTGGCTGTTGAGGTTGCCAAGGCGGCTGCCAAGCTGCATCAAGTTGATATTGAGTGGGTCCCCCTGCCGATTGGGCGCCGCGCACTTGATACCCATGGTCATACACTCCCTCCAGAAACATTAGAGACTCTGCGCACCCTAGATGGCTGGATCTTGGGCCCCATTGGACATCGCGCTTATCCCAAGCAAGCGAATGCAATTAATCCCCACCCTATTTTGCGCAAACAATTCAACTTGTTTGCTAACGTCAGACCCACACGCTCTTACCCTGATATTGGGTGTATTCGGGATGATATTGATTTAGTCATTGTTCGTGAAAATAACGAAGGCTTTCAGCCGGATCGCAATATGTTGGTTGGTAATGGGGAATTTCGTCCTAGCGATGAAATGACTTTATCGGTGCGTGTAATCACCAGAACAGGCAGTCGTCGAGTGGCTCAGGCTGCATTCGAGTTGGCTCGTCAACGTCACAAACATCTGACTTACGTTCATAAAGACACTGTCTTTAAATTGGGTTGTGGGATGTTTGTGGAAGAGTGCAAGAAACTTGCGGCTGAGTATCCGGATATTCGAGTAGATGATGTAATTGTGGATACCTTTGCTATGCGTCTAATCCGAGATCCCCAAAACTTTGATGTGGTTGTCACTACCAATATGTTTGGTGACATTCTGTCAGATGAGGCTGCTGGCTTAGTTGGCGGCTTGGGGATGGCGCCTGGTTTATGCATTGGGGATGGCGATGTCGTTATGGCTCAGGCCACGCACGGATCTGCCCCTGACATCGCTGGTAAAGGAATTGCCAATCCGTACTCCATGATCGAATCTACCCGCATGCTATTTGACTGGTTGGGACATAGTCGCGATATTCCAGGGGCTGTGGCAATGGCGAAAGCGATGTCAGAAGCAACGGCGATTGCGCTGGCTAATCCGAACGAAAGAACGGGGGATATCAACGGCAAGGGAAATACCGCCTCAATGACTAAGGCGGTATTGGAGGCTTTGCGGTGATGTAATGCAGTGATTCAATCAGTGTGGCTTATAAAATAATAGTGGAGAAGACATGAGCAACAATAACAACGATGGTGGAGATGATCAGCGTCGCCAATTTTTATCTTGGCTTGTAGCGATTGGCAGACCCGTTAGAAATTTTCCGCTATACAAAGAGAATTTATCCTTGGCGTAAGCGGATTACTTTTAATTAGCCTAGTTTCAGAAACAAGCTCCGAAGGCGGCTTTTACTTGGGAGGTGGTGCCTACTCGTCAGCTCCAATTAAGACCTTGATGTGAGCCACTGCACTACGTGCAAGTGAGCTCAATACATAGCCACCCTCAAGACAAGAGACAATCCGCCCTTGGCAATATTGGTTGGCTACTTGCATTAACTTTTTGGTAACCCATTCGTAGTCGGCCTCAACCAAGCCCAAATTACCCATGTCGTCTTCACGATGAGCGTCAAAGCCAGCAGAGATATAAATCATTTGGGGTTTAAATGCCTCTAAAGCTGGCAACCAATGACTTTCCACCGCCTCTCTGAATTGCTCACTCTTAGAGCGGGATGGGAGACCTACGTTGACCATGTTTGGGCCTTTGGGATGGTCTCCCGAGAACGGATATATGCCTTGCTCAAAAATAGAACACATCAAAACGCGTTCATCATCATGAAAAATATCTTCACTACCATTGCCGTGATGTACGTCGAAATCAATGAGAGCAATGCGTTCTATGCCATGTACGTCTAAGGCATGCCGAATGCCTACCGCCACATTGTTGAAGAAGCAAAATCCCATGACAGCAGCGCGCTCCGCATGATGCCCAGGGGGGCGTACGCTACAAAAGGCTGTTGATGCTTTTCCCTCTAACACTAAATCCGTCGCTTTTACCACCGCACCAGCTGCACGCAGTGCTGCTCTGACGGTATGGGGATTCATTTTAGTATCGGGGTCAACAAAGTGATAGCCATTTTCGGGGGATTGCGCAATGACCTCATCTACATAAAGAGTGGTGTGCGCTCTTCCAATTTGCTCAATAGTGGCGAAGGGCGCATCGTAAGCATCCATAAAATCTAGCAAACCGGATATGAGCAATTGATCATTAATGGCCCCAAGTCGCTCGGGACATTCAGGATGGTTTTGTCCCATCTCATGCTTGATGCAATCATTGTGCGTAATAAATGCGGAGGTCAAAGTCATCCTTATGCTTGTCACATCGGTTGAAGTTCATTATGAAACACTCTAAATCTTTATGGTTGATTTGGCGCAAATCAGAGCGTGATTTAATGGTTTGTACCTACTGCAAGGTGGAAGGGGTAAACCTTTTTAGCTCTACTTGGAATCCAGTAATGATATGAGCTGCTTAATATCCTGCATCTTGTCAAGCTCAAGCACTTCTTGTATGACCCTCTCGGTTCGGTTGGCGCCAATCACTGGCGACATTAAGTCTCTCGCTTTTGCGCTGACGATTTCAGTGGTGAGTGGATTTTCTTTTGTACCAGGCGGGAAGCGCGTATGTTTACTCAGAACACTGCCGTTTTTTAAATAAACTTCAACGATTCCGCCTCTTGGCGCCAATGGATCATTTAATTTTGGATCGCCAATCACCGTAACGCGTTCCATGAAGGCGCGTATTTTCGGTATTTGCATATGCTCGCGAGAATGACTGTTGGCAAATGACACATTGCCTTCAATCAGCGCGGTTGCAATGAGGTATTGGCAATTTACATCAGGCATCGGGCTATTGCTCACAATCCCAATAGCGTCTTCTGGAAGTCGGACGATGATTTTGTCGACCTGATCAACCGTGAATTTATTTTCTTTAGATAGCTTCAGAAATGCATCAAGAGGGGCTTGATTGGGATAGCCAACTGGAAAAGTTTTGATACTGGATTCCGAAATATAGAAACGCGTGCCAAGATCGCTCACCATGGCTGTCGGGTTGGGCTGTGTTGAAAGGGCGGAGAGTAGGTTGTGTTTCCCATCCAGTATGTTGTAAACACCTGTGAGACCAGCTTGGACCATAGCCACAGCTGTGGCGCCATTTCTTGCGCCCATGCCACTGAAATCAAACGATTTTTCAATATGGTCTGGATCATCGACCCAGCTCCATAGGCCAGAAACTTGTTGGGCGGCATAGGAGAGGGCGTAGCGCATTTGTTTTTCATTCAAATGCGCTAGAGAGGCAGCCGAAGCCATGGCTCCCATGGTTGCGTTATAAGCTTCAGCGCCACGGTGGGTCCCGCGCACATGATCAGGCCCAAGCGCCATCAGGAAGCGACACCCCACGTCATAACCTAGTGTTACTCCACGAATTAGATCCATGCCCGAGCGATGCTCTTTTTCAGCTACCGCTAAAGCTGCTGGGACGGTAGCAGAGCCTGGGTGGGCTTTTGTTACCGGCTCAAAGTCATCTGATTCATCAGAATGGGCGAGCATGGCATTGATCATCGCAGCATTAATCACTGTGGTCTTGAGGCCGCTTGCAAGTACAGAGGCTTCGCGCGTGCCACCTTGGGTTCGCGCAAAACGGACAGCCATTTCACCGGGCAATAGTTTTGAGCCTGAGACCATGGCTGCTACGGTATCTAAAATGCGATATTTCGCATCAATTAATACATCAATGGGCAACTCTCGATTACGAGCATCCGCCATATAAGTAGCCAACTCTCCCGTGATATCGCTTGCTGCAAATAAATCGATGCCGGGTATTAGGGTTGTTGTAGCGAAGGCGCCGGTAGTCCGCATGAATTGACGGCGACTACGACTGCTACAAGAGGGGCTTGGATTGGCACTCATTTTGTCTCCAATTGTTTTTTAATAGTGTACTGAAAGCAGGTCTGAGAAAGGTATTTAATTTCCACCGAAGTCCGTCCAAATAACTGCAAGCATATGTTTTTGAGTTCGTGAAAGTGGTAGTCTTTAGGTGTGACAAGAAGTTAACTACAAAGGCTATGCATGGACGACGTTTTAATTTTTCTCTCTGAACTTCCTTATTCTTGGTTAGGCGTTCTATTTGTGTTGTTTGTGTTGTTTGAATTTCTATATCGTTTGATACGTAGAATTTTGTACGAATTTAAATATCTTAGAAAGCGCTATTCGGAAGAACAGAGAAAGATGTTTTCCCTTTATATCATTGGTTTTGGATTCTTAATATCACTGCCTTTCTACGGCGGAAAATATCTACGTATCCTAAATGCTTTGAATGATTTAATTCGTCTCTAGAAAGGATGCAATGGCGCTACCTAGCGCAAGAACTCTCTTGGCATCTTGAATATGCAATTCCTCAATGAGTTTTCCATTGAGTACGGCAATTCCAGCGCCTGAGCTGATGGCGGCTTCATAAGCCGCAATTCTTTGTTTGGCTTCTTTTAATTCTTCTGGTGATGGCCCAAAGATTTCATTAGCCAGTTTGATCTGGCTTGGATGAATTAAGGTTTTGCCATCAAAGCCCATATCTCTACCCTGGATACAGGATTGCATCAATCCAGCTTCATCATCTAGGGAGAGATGAACCCCATCCAATACGCAAAGGTGATGCGCTCTCGCCGCCAATACCGATAGAGAGAGTGCGGTGAGGGTTTCAACTCTGCCCGGGGTATGTCTTGCATGTAGATCTTTTACCAGGTCAGAAGTACCCAAGACAAGAGTTTCGAGCAATGCGTGAGAGGCGGCTATTTCTTGAAGTTTAAAGATCGCCATCGGTGTTTCAATCATGGCCCAGATGGTAATGTCGGGGGAGGCATTCAATTGTTTTAGGTGATCCGCCACCTCCTGAATTTGCGCGGCCGACTCAACTTTTGGGATTAAGATGGCATCCGCTTTGCTATTGGCAAAGGTCTCTAAATCAGTCAGCCCCCATGATGTATTAAGACTATTAATCCTCACTACCGCTTCACGATGCCCAAAGCCTGAATCGAGAGCTGTACAAATATTTTCTCTGGCCTGGGCTTTGGCATCTGGCGCAACCGCATCTTCGAGGTCGAGGATAAGTGAGTCAGCGGGCAAACTTTTTGCTTTTTCTAAGGCTCTGGTATTTGCTCCTGGCATGTAGAGGACGGAGCGTCTTGGTCGGCTGGTATTGATCATGATGGGTAAGAATAAAGCAGTGAGTAAAAGTATTGCATGGCGTGGCGCATCTCGCTTGGTTTTAATGCTCAAACTCTTTTATACCGCAGTGCCGCAAAATAAATTTAATCTTCTAGTGGTATTTCTCTATGAAATTAGAAGCCACGGAAGAGTAGATTAGATACCAGTCAAAAAGGAGTCCTAAGTGACTACGTATCCATACTCAATGCTCCCGCTCAACCTTCAGGTGAATATCCCTGAGATTGATTTTGAGCACGATACCCTTTTCGCATTTTTAGAAAGTTTCAAGGAGTACTGTTTTGATCAGTCTCCCATCCCGCAAGATAAGCGTAATGCCTTATATGGGCTTCTGGTGGAGCATTTTAAAACTGAAGAGCGCTTGGCTGCCGCTGTTAGTTTTGATTTTTCAGGGCACGAAGTTGCGCATGAAAAAATGTTAGAAACGGTTTCCCAGGCCTTGAGTCAAATGGCATCTAATAATAGCGATCTTTACACTTTAATTCGTTATGTGGGGTATTGGTTTGAAATCCACATTTTGCGATATGACCTGACATTGGCTCAATTTTTAAGAAGTGCTGCGAACCGCTAAATAGGAAACCACCTCTATGAAGCCTTTTTATATCGACTATCCTCAAGAAAAAATAGAAGAGCATCAGCATGCGTATCGATGCGTATATTGCAAGATAGCTACAACGGTGATTTTTGGTTTGCTGGAGAACCATGCGGAAAACTGTGAATACCGTAAGCATCAGGGTAAGTGGGCACAGTTGGAGGCAAGGTTAAAGCCTCACAAAGAGCATTTTGATGACCCCCATATAGATGAAGTGGATTAAATGCGATGAGCCAAAACAATCCAAGCTTGGCTGATTTATTTAAACAGTTGGGATTATCGGCTGAACAAATTCACATGGAGCGGTTTATTGAGCGTCATCAATTGAATACTCATGCAGATCTGGCCAAAGCAATATTTTGGACTTCAGATCAAAAGGCTTTTTTGCAAGAAGCGATCGAAGAGGATTCTGACTGGGCTAAAGTAGTGGATGAGCTAGCTAATCTATTGATTCGCAAGCCCTGAGCCTCGATCTTTCCTGCAGGAGTGGGGTTGGGCGATTGCTTGCCGGGATCAGTGCAGTTGACATCTACTCCTGACAAGGATTGCATCGGGTATATTTGCAAATGAAAATCAGGAGTTCATTTGCCGCCCGTGAGAAATATTAATTGCAAAAATATAAAAAAATATATGTATTGGGTGCCGGGGCGGTAGGTTGCTACTTCGGCGGCATGTTGGCACGAGCCCGGCATGATGTCACTCTGATTGCGCGAACCGATAGAGCTCAAGCCATTAATGAGTTCGGT
>Ga0364915_10137_pt1 | contig 30117 bp, 26 predicted proteins | sample ExccelJu500001D4_3_FD_206958 | JGI IMG/M metagenome (GOLD analysis project Ga0364915, IMG submission 206958) | Enriched cells from Trout Bog Lake Hypolimnion, Wisconsin, USA - BchlTB.June25.5000.01.D4 | ecosystem: Environmental > Aquatic > Freshwater > Lake > Hypolimnion/Profundal zone | place... | reverse complement strand
GATTTTTGCGTATGTTTGCTATATCGATCGCGGAATTTTTGCACTCGTCCACCAGTATCTACAAGCTTCTGCTTGCCCGTATAAAATGGATGGCATTCGGAACATACTTCGATGCTCAGAGGACGATTGTACGTTGAACGTGTTTCAAACGCGTTGCCGCAACTGCATGTTACATTAATGATTTCATAGTCTGGGTGAATGCCACTTTGCATAATGTCGCTCTCTTTTGTTTGCAAGACGAATATCGCCACCAGAACACGCGCCTGGCACCATATTCACGAAAATGATTCGGAAGGTTAACAGAAACACGCATTCAAATCAATTTTTTAACAGCAATTAGCTTGGATGCTTAAACCTAAATTCGGCAGTTGTATATAGGTTTAAGGCTACCCAGACGGGTACATGATCTGAAGGGCGCTCTGATTTGCGTGGTAGTGCATCAATATTGGAAGAAATACATTGTGCAGCTAATGCATCACTTAACAAAATAAGATCAATGCGCAATCCCCTATTGCGTCGAAAGGCTGCTGCGCGATAATCCCACCAGCTAAATGCCTTTTCTTCTTGATGGAAAAGTCGAAAACTGTCTTTTAAACCCAATGATAGTAAACTTAGAAATGCTTCGCGTTCTTTTGGGCTAACTAGCACACATCCCTCCCATTCCACTGGAGAATGCACATCCCTATCTTCTGGGGCAATATTAAAATCCCCGACAACCGCTATTTTGCTATATTGACTCAATTGCTGCCTGATAAAATTTCTTACTTTTTCAAACCACATCAATTTATAGTCGTATTTGTCTGAACCCACTTCAGACCCATTTGGTACATATAAATTTATCAAACGAATGTCACCGATGTTTACGGCTATTATGCGCCGCTGCGGATCTTCCAAATCAGGTATATCCGTCACGATTTCTGCAATTGGTAAGCGACTGATGATAGCAACACCATTGTAAGTTTTTTGTCCTGAATAAACGACATGATAATGCCTGTCGATAAACGCCTGCAGTGGAAAATTTTCATCACTAAGCTTCGTTTCCTGCAACGCCAAAATATCAATCTGTGTTGATTCCAACCAATCCAGTACCTGATCAAGACGAACTTTTAATGAATTAACATTCCAGCTAGCTAGCTTAAGCATACCAGGTTCCATTGTAATCTATGGTTAAAGGCGCATGATCAGACCAACGCCCCTCGCGCATTATAACGGCACTACGAACACTGTCTCTCAATCCAGGAGTAATGACCTGATAATCAATTCGCCACCCCACATTTTTTTCCCATGCTCTAGCGCGGTATGACCACCAGGTATATTGATCCTCATTTTGATTGACTACCCGAAATGCATCAACAAATCCCAGCGTGCCAAACAACTGATCCATCCATGCCCTTTCCTCAGGCAAGAAACCGGAATTTTTTTGGTTACTGCGCCAATTCCTAAGATCAATCTGCTTATGAGCAATGTTGTAGTCTCCACAAATAATTAACTCGCGCCTCTCTTGCTTGAGCGCCATTAAATGTGCAGTAAATCGGCTCAGAAAATCATACTTCACTTCTTGCCGCCCACCACCACTGGTTCCTGAAGGTAAATACAAGGAGATCACACTCAAACCGGGGTAATCAAATTGAATGTATCGTCCTTCATTATCGCAATAATCAAAACCTAAGCCCTTAACAATGCGCTGTGGTTGATGACGAGCATAAATTGAAACGCCGCTGTAACCTTTCTTTTGTGCATCATAATAATCACAGTGATAACCTGAGGGGTAATACAGTTCTTTAGGGAGCAGTTGATTAGCTTGAGCTTTTGTCTCTTGTATACAGACAAAATCAGCCTCTTGGGTGCTCAACCAGTCAAAAAAACCATTACGCCCGGCGGCACGAATCCCATTGGCATTAAAACTAATTACTCTCATACTATATTTTCTCTTGTATTTTGGAAAGCGTCACTGGCGTTTTCTGCAGGGCTACAATACCTTAACTTAATCCCAGTGAAGCTACTGTCGGATGTTCTTATCTAGGACTGGCGTCAAGCTTTTGGGCGGTAACTGCCAAACGTCTTCCTAGTTGTTTTGCCAAGTTTATCTCATCCAGGCTTAATGGCTGGTCATTTGTAATTCCCGCGACATGGCTGACACCATATGGTGTCCCCCCTGTTTGGGTGACGTTCAATGCTGGTTCTGTATAAGGTAGCCCTAATAGTATCATTCCGTGATGCAATAACGGTAACATCATGCTGGTTAATGTTGTTTCTTGCCCCCCGTGCATGCTTGACGTCGAGGTAAAAACACAAGCTGGTTTATCAACTAAAGACCCAGCAAGCCACAGCTCCGTCGTAGAATCCCAAAAATACTTCAGAGGTGAAGCCATATTACCAAAACGGGTTGGGCTTCCTAAAGCAAGCCCGCTGCAATGACGAAGATCATTTAAAGTAGCGTAGGGGGCGCCTTTATCAGGAACTGAACTCTCTGTTGCCTCACAGGTTGGCGAAACCGGAGAAACTGTCCTGATTCGTGCTTCCATGCCACCAATACTTTCAATACCGCGTGCTATGTATTGCGCTAATTGGGCGGTCGCGCCATGGCGAGAATAGAATAGTACCAGAATATAAGGGTTGCTCATTATTCAGCCTTGATGAAAAATAAAAGGATAGCACTAAACAATAGGCCGCTAAATGCCAATATCATTGGTAAAATGGCGCCGACATGTGCGATTAATCCAGTAAAAACCGATGTAACGCCAAAACACAAGGCCATTATTGAACCAGTAACGCCCATTACCCAGCCTTGCTCATTTTTGCTAACTTGATTTGAAAAAATTGTTAAAAGTACCGAATACGCGACCGAAAGGCTAACACCAATAATAAAGGTTGTAACCCACATGACCCACTGCACTCCACTTACTAAAAATATTAATACTTGTGCAGCAGTTATCAGAAGCCCAACCAGTACAATATTATTGAACTTACACAGCTTGGTGAACAATCCAACTACATAACCGCAACCAAGGCTAAAACCTAAGCCCATGACCGCGAGAAAAAAGGAGTTTTGCATGGTTGTGTAATGGTACGTTTGCAATAGATATAAAGGAATAAAAGTAAAATAATTACTCCAACCGAAGATCATAACTAAAAGAACTACTGAATAACGAGCAATGGCTGGGTGTTTAAAAGCCGATATAAAAATATTTACCGCATGATGCCATCGTATCGTTAACGCCTTTCTTGTATTGGTAAGCGTTTCTTCAAAGGTCAACGCTAACAGAAATGCATTAAATAATGAAATTCCTGCAGCAAAATACATCGGTACGGTAAAATTAAACCAACTAACTAGCGCTGAGTTAGACAACAAGCCGCCAAATATTGGGCCAAACACAAAGCCTAAGGAAATAGCTAACAAAATCAAACCAATATTGCGCGGTTTGTGTTCCTCCAGGCTGACATCAACGATAGCTGCCTGAGCAATGGGTTGGCTGCCCGCAGTAAAGCCTGCGATCATACGCCCAAGCAATAATATCCAAAAAGAATGCAGATTTATCGCGATAGCCGATATAAAATACCCTAAAAAAGCACCAATTAAGCAAATCATTAATGATTTTTTACGCCCAATACTATCCGATAAATCACCAAGAATTGCTGCGCCAAAAAACCAACAAATCATAAAAATACCAATCGTTAATCCGTAATAAAAATCACGGACAAGGGTGCTGGTTGATTCCGGCAAAAAACCAGCGGTAGGTTCGATTATAATTGTATTTAAAATAGGAAAAAGTAAGCCAAGCCCCATACCGTCGATAAACAGAACTAAAAAAAGGGGTAGCATCGCCAGTAAGGATTTATGTTTATTCATTAACGACAACCTGGAAAGCTGAAAATAATCAACCGTGTGCATCTGAACATAGAACGCATACTATCAAAGGAGAGCATAAATTGCCATATCAGAAAAAACATGAGGCCACGTGCTGCTGTGCTCATCCACTGTGGCTATAAAAGATTGTTCCTTGTGGCAACCAAATCTATTAGTGATTTTTATGAATACTTTCTGTATAATATCTAATCCTACTTGCTGGACATTCGACAAAGCCGCATGAAAAAAGACTCATGCAGCCTTGTCCATGAACGTATGTAACACCATAGACTCATGCTTTGTCATAGATCTTGCATAAGCCTGTGTATTTATTTGGTGGGGTTGAAATAAGTCAATTTTTCTCAAACTCTCAATTAAACCAAGAATAGATTTTTTGAACAAAGCCCCATGCGTTTTTTTGCATGGGGTTTTGTTCAAACTCCAATACTTATTTACCCTAGGAGATTTATACTGCCTGGGAAGACGCTTGCTGGAAATGCTTATATGTCGCATCCATTACTCTCTATTTCTCGACAGCATGTCTTGTATTTTGCAGGTTTTCTTGTCCTATACCAATTTCTTACCTACATTGCCAATGACATGATCATGCCAGGCATGATCCATGTCGTTAACACGTTTCATGCCAAAGAATCTGCCATCGCAATGTCGTTAACAACTTACATACTCGGTGGAGCCAGTTTACAACTTTTTTTAGGACCATTGTCTGATCGTTTTGGGCGAAGACCCGTGATGTTGATTGGAGCCTGCCTGTTTTTTGTATGCACCTTACTCATCGCCTTTTCCAATTCAATGGAACAATTTTTGCTGATTCGTTTTTTTGAAGGCATGGGATTGTGTTTTACAGGTGTCATAGGCTATGCCACCTTACAAGAAATTTTTGCTGAAATGGATGCTGTTCGCTTAATTGCAATATTAGCTAATATCTCTGCATTAGCACCGCTTCTCGGCCCTTTAGCGGGGACAACGGTCATTATCTATTTAAGTTGGCGAGGTATTTTTATTATAATTGCTGCACTGGCCTTGGTGGCATTATGGGGTTTATGGCGCTTCATGCCCGAGCCTGTGGGAGCCATCAAACGGGATGGCCAAACCATTCCACGTGTCTCGTTAGCGCCGAGTGTTATTATTAAAAACTACAAACTATTAATTACGAATAACGCCTTCATGCTTGGTGCAATTGTACTGGGCTTGTTGGCCGTCCCTTGCATTGCCTGGATAGCGATTTCGCCAATAATTATTATCACTGACGCTAAATTAAGTATGCTTGACTATGCTCTTTGGCAACTCCCTCTATTTAGCGGGGATATTCTTGGTAATTATTATTTACGAAAACTCACCCATCAACACAGCATAAAACAACTTATTCTGATTGGATCGGTCATTGTTGCGGCAGGCCTGTTGCTAGCTTATCTGCTACTTCTTTTAAGCGGTGGTAATTTTAAATGGCTCCTACCGGGACTTAGCATTTATGGATTTGGCATGGGCATCGCATGCGGTCCTTTAAACCGCTACGTGCTTTTTGCTACACCAGTTAGCAAGGGCACCGCTTACGCCATGATTAGTATGGTGAGTATGAGTGTTCAGGCTTTTGGGGTTGAAATTGCCAACTATGTCTATACTAACCACAACAACGCTAGTTTTGCAGCCTATTGTGCTGGAGTGGGCTTGGTTTACCTGGCAACAATCGCAGGCTTGTTTAACCGGATGCGTCAAGCACAATTTGAAACTAACGAGGCAAGTGCGGTTTCAACGCTTACGGTAGCTTAATGCAAAAGGTATAAAGCCCAAAAGAATACCGCCAATGCCGACACAATTTGTTACCAGATCAAACGTTGGGATGCTAAAACACGCTATAAAAATTAAAAATACTGAGCTACTAATAGGCCAAATAATAAATCCAAGTAATTCGACTATACCCTTCCACCTGGATCGATAATACCAGGCACATGCAAAACCAGTAAGACTGTAATAAAAGGCAACTTGAAACCCAATAGCATTCACGGAATCTTTAATAATAATAGCAACCGTTGTAAAGTACGATGACATAAATAGAAAAACCATTCCCAAAAACCAGATAAAAAGAGTAGCCACCCAAGGCGTATTCCAGGATTTATGCAATGTGCTATAACGCGGATGCACAACCCCATCACGGCCCTGAGCGAAAAGAGTTCGTGTAAATTGCAGAATATTCGTTTCCAGGGTTCCAATTGTGCTCAAAATAACAGCCAGAACAGCCAAATAGCTCCAGGGTCGCGGGAATATTTTATCTGCAAGTGCAAAAATAATATTGGTTCCTGAGCTTTGAATTTCTCTATCGCTCAACACCAGAAGCACGGTAATAGCAAAACATACAAAGAGCAAAATAATAATAAGTACCGACCAGAAAGCACCCAAACCTGGCGCATTCCTGATAGTGCTCGTCTCCTCATTTAAATTAAGGGTAACGTCCCAGCCCCAATAAAGAAATATGGCAGTCAAAGCACCGGTTGCAAACGTGCTTGGAGTAAAGCCTGTTAACGACACCCAACTCCACGAGAGCGCGTGGGCTGGAAGTGCGTAAAATCGAAAAGCCCCTCCAATAATGATCGCCACAAGTAGTAGTATTTCAACACCAGTCATGAGCAGCTGAAGATAACTTGTAGGCTTTATCCCTTTAACTACAACAGCTGAAATTGCTGTCAACCATAAAGCCGCAATAAAAGTTACCCACACGGGGTTATTCACCCAACCAGGAGCAATGAGAAGCAAGGTTGAGGTGGCTGCGGGAATTGATCCAGACACCATAAATACAGCAGAGGAAACTAAAACAGCCCATCCAGCAAAAAACCCTAATTGCCGCCCAAAAATCCTGCTTACCCAAGCATAAGAAGCACCCGCATTAACACTTACCTTATTGAGGTGCATGAACGCAAGAGTGATACCAAACATGATAATCCCACAATAGAAAATACTTGCTGGCGCTAAGATGTTAACAACGGCAACCAGCGTGGTTATCGCTACTGAAATACTAAATGCAGGTGCCGCGCCGGCCACCCCCATCACGATTGACTCCCCTATTCCCAACGAATTTGCAGACAGTGTCTGTTTTTTTTTCATAATTTTCCTTAGAGTTGGGCATTGGACAAGACTGCATGAAAAAAGACTCATGCAGTCTTGTCCAAACTCGAAATTAGAGGATATAACGAGCCAAGTCCTCGTCTGCAAGCAACTTTCCAAGGTGTGCTTCAACGTAGCTGCTATCCACTACAACCGCCTCACCCGCTTTATCAGTCGCTTCAAATGAAACAACTTCAAGAAGTCTCTCCATGATAGTATATAAGCGGCGAGCGCCAATATTTTCCATTCGTTCATTTACTTTCCAGGCCACTTCCGCGATCCGACGAATACCTGACTCATCAAACCCTAATTGCAATCCTTCCGTGGCCATTAATGCCGTGTATTGCTCTGTAAGAGACGCAAAGGGTTCTGTTAATATCCTAACAAAATCCTCAACACTTAATGCACTCAATTCCACACGAATAGGCAGCCTTCCTTGCAGCTCCGCAATAAGATCAGAGGGCTTTGCTACATGAAACGCACCAGAGGCAATAAATAAAACATGATCCGATTTGACTGCACCGTATTTTGTAGAAACCGTGGTTCCCTCAACCAAGGGTAACAAATCACGTTGCACACCTTCACGCGAAACATCGCCTCCGCCGGCATTTTCAGCACGTTTTGCAACTTTATCCAATTCATCGATGAAGACTATTCCATTTTGTTCCACGTTTTCAATTGCACGAAACTTAATGTCATCTTCGTTGATTAATTTCGCCGCTTCTTCTTCACGAAGAATTCTCAGCGCTTTTGCTACGGTTAATTTACGGGTTTTAGTGCGATTGCTACCAACTTGTTGAAACATCGATTGCAGCTGGCTAGTCATTTCTTCCATTCCCGGAGGCGCCATGATTTCTACCCCCATAGTCGTCACCGGCAGCTCTATTTCAATTTCATTGTCGTCCAGTGCCCCTTCCCGTAATTGCTTGCGGAAAGCCTGGCGTGTTGCGCTCGCGTTTTCAGCCGGCGTCACGCTGCCTCTTGCTGGTGGCAGTAATGCATCCAAAATTCTGTCTTCGGCTGCGTCCAGAGCTAGATGCTCTACTTTTTTCATCGCATGCTCGCGCTCTTGCTTAATCCCAATATCAGTCAAATCACGCATAATTGAATCAACATCACGACCAACGTAGCCTACTTCCGTGAACTTGGTAGCTTCCACTTTGATAAAGGGGGCCTGAGCTAGTTTAGCCAAACGTCTGGCAATCTCTGTCTTCCCTACTCCGGTTGGGCCAATCATAAGAATATTTTTTGGCATAATTTCATTACGCAATGCATCGTCTTTAATTTGCATGCGCCGCCAGCGGTTACGCAAAGCTATTGCAACCGAACGTTTGGCCTCATCCTGGCCGATAATATGTTTATCTAATTCCTGTACAATTTCTCGTGGGGTCATGGTCATCATTATATTATTCACAGTTACTTTCCAGTTCTTCAATGGTTAAATTGTGGTTGGTGTAGATGCATATCTCACCGGCAATGATTAAGCTTTTTTTGACAATGTCCTTGGCGCTGAGCTTCGTATTGTGAAGCAGAGCGCGAGCTGCGGACTGGGCAAACGGACCGCCAGAACGCCATGATACCTTCCTCCGGTTCAATCACATCGCCATTGCCTGTAATAATCAGAGAGGCTTTACTATCAGCAACTGCTAGCAAGGCTTCTAGTCGGCGCAAAATTTTATCCGTTCGCCAATCTTTGGCAAGCTCAACCGCTGCACGCACCAAGTGCCCTTGATGCATTTCTAGCTTACGTTCAAAGCGCTCAAACAGCGTGAAAGCATCTGCCGTCCCTCCTGCAAACCCCGCAATCACTTTATCTTTGTACAAACGCCTCACTTTTTTGGCGTTGCTTTTCATGACAGTATTACCGAGCGTTACTTGGCCGTCGCCCCCGATAACGACGTGATTGCCCCGTCTCACTGAGAGAATAGTTGTTCCGCGATACTGTTCCAAAATTATTCCTTAAGACTTTGACCAAAGTCCTCAAATGGGGGTTTATGAAAAAAAATCAATGGTAAGTCCTCAAGTACTTTGTAGGAGTTACAAATTACATAGTCCAGCAAGTTGGTTGAGCGGTTCCAGTATTATCAAACGCGGTTTTTTGATTCGCCTGATTCACAATGATAGTAGAGCAGGTTTTATCATTGACTTGAGAACTAATCGGTGTAGCAGTCAAGGTGTAGGTCGTTGCCGTCAGATTGGATATTGCAAGACTATAGTAACCCTGCGTTGAATTATGAGGATACGTAGGAACTGCTGTGCAACCACTGTTATAGGCAAACGATTGCGCATAACAGCGCTCCAATATGGTCTGATCTTGCCCTAAGGAAGCCTGCGCATCACTACGACGAGACTGGTATACATACGTTGTATAAGAAGGATAAGCGATGGCTACCAAAATGCCAAATATCGCCACCACAATCATCAGTTCAATTAAAGTAAACCCCCGTGCTTGTAGGGCGTGTTTACATTTCATCCCAAAGCCTAATTTAAACATAGCTCTTTACCTTATTGGAGTTCGGACAAAACATGAATCTACGGTGTTATACTTGTCCATGTCCAGTTACCTTATTCTACTTGCCACCACGACATGATATGAGACGCGTTATTGGGGTTAATCTCACTGAATTGCTTGCCATTACCCTGAGTAAATAATTTGACTCGATTATTACTCGAATTCGCACCTAATATTGTCGGTGCAGTAACGTAGCCTGAACCAATCGACATACCAACCGGATAGGTTCCATTATACTGATCAGAAGAATTAATAACACCAGTTCCATTGATGTCTAGCTGCGGGAAAGAAAAAGAACCCCCTGTCTGATAATTAAGCTCCAATAAAATCGAGGTAAATGGAGCTGTACATATATTCCCAGGTGGTGTTATCAAGGTCGCGATGAAGGCACCATTAAGTAATTGAGGATCCTCCACGGCACGCTGACCACCTACGACAAGATCGTCAAACCACCCTACGTTGACAGCCCAACTAACCGCAGTGTTCGTGTCAGTCAAAATATTTTCCGGTAATCCTGAAACGGTAGCCAACACAAGGGTTAATATTTGGCGTTGTAAGTTACTTCGTGTAAATACGGTACTAGCATTGGGTTTGTCCCAAACACCATACACCGTCTGGAGTTGTGTACTGGTTAAATCAGCACTGGTTAAAAATTGCCCCGTGGTAAACATGACAAAAAGTCCTTGCAAACGCGGATAGATAGGTTGCAAGGTTACTAACGGTTTAGTTGTAATCGGTTGAGGGTTGCCGCTAGAATCCCGTGCCTGGAATAATAATCGCGGCGTCCATGCAGCAGGGCTTGAATTACTAACGTCCACTGCCCACAAATTACCTTGTAGATCACCCGCATAAACCTGGGTGATGGCCTGCCCCTGAATCCCGTCTTGAGTGCCAACCGCAACTGATGACAAGCCTTGGACTTTTGTGGCACTACAAATTCCTGTTATAGAGGTGCAGAAATTGATCTTACGCAGTATGGCGCCTGTTTGTGGATTCAGTGCATACAATACGGCATTGTTATTTGGGTTGTTATACCCATTGCCAACAAATACTGCAAACGTCTGTTGCGTAGTAGAGCTTGGATTGATGGCGGCGATTTGTGGTTTACTGTAACTTAGACCCATATCACTATCGGTAAACTCCCACAGCACATTATTCGCAAGCTGGGTCTCGTTATTAATGGTTGATGGATTCGTGATATCGAGTGCATAAATACTATTGCCGCCCCCACCTTGGCCACCAACCAACAAGGTATGCCAAGAGGCATCAGAAAACTGCACATCATTTGTCTGAGGTGACCCGTCTACAAAAAACAAATGATTTTGATTATAGGTTGTCGCGGTAAGATTGTAGAGATTTTTAATCACGCTATTGGGAACGTATGCAAATATCTCTGCACCGGTTGTTGCATTGAACGCGTGCAACATGCCATCGTTAGCACCAACATAGACGATCGGTGTGCGCGTTGCATAGGTGGTAACAAAGGTCGTATAACTTGGAATTGAAAAATAAAACCCGGATGGTGCGCCAACATAAACCGCTTGACTATCTACTATGTCACCGAGGATATGCGAACGATTACGAAAGCTGCCGCCATTTCGCACTTCCAGCGCGGTATTACCCCGTAAATATTGCAGCCTGTTTGACCCTAAGGCATCTGATGGTTGTAACAAAGCTTGTTGTGCGGTACTTATCTTATTCCATTCAAAAGGCACGCCATCTCCGGCATTGCTATTTAAGGTCGGGTTCCAAGTTGCTATATAACGGCTGGCTGACCAGCCGGTGCCAAGTACCAGCTGGTCCAGCAGTGGTTGCGCCGCCCAGACATAAGGTGTGACGGGCAATCCAGTGGTGGAATTCAATGTGTTTTCCACCAGATTACCAGTCCAATCCTGATACGGTGTGTCACTTGATACAAAACTGGCCTGGTATTCCACTGCCCCTATTTGAATCTGTGTCGAACTCACTGCCGCCCCAGTGGTTGAATAAGAGCCATTTTGTATGGATAACAGAATAGTATTCAGATCATTAACCAATGCCGTTGAACTGGTTGCCGGGTAATAATTGGCAGTGCCGCCCGCGACCGCCATCGCAGTCAACGTTGCCGCAGCCTGTAGATTTAAACTGGGATCAACCCCTGCGCCCAAGCCTATGATGTAAGTCTTAACTCCTGCGGCCTTAAGCGTTGCTAGCGTGTTGATCGTATCGGTCAGTGCTTGATCGTTGGTTGTGTTTAACGAACCATCCGCATTAAATGTCGCCGTAACCCCATAGCCAGTTGCAGATACGCTTCCTAAAGGCGGCCACAGATTGCCGCTAAGATCTTCTGTAGGCAGGCCATCAGAAATCAAAATGACGTATTTAGCAGGGGGACAATTTGATCCGGAATAAACGAGACTGGCTAAATACGATGAAGCCTGCGAAAGAAGCCCTGCCGTAGGGGATTGCTCAGCTGACGCATCAATTTCAGGCGTTGAGGCATTATTAGTTTCTGGATTCAAAAAAGGTGTAAACTGACCGATGGCACTATTAATACTAGCTGTCGAAGGATTAGAACCAAGGTTCGTCATATTGACGCTAATAGTGCCTGTACTAGCTGATTGGCTTCCCAAAAAACCAAACCCTCGCTGCGCGAACATGACCTGGGGAGAAAAAGGAACATAGCCCGCGTTGGTGGGATTTAAAGAAAGCGGCCCAACATTTGGGTTAGTGCTACTGTAACGGAGCGACACACTGCCATTGTTGTAATTGCTTATCGAAAAATAAGGTGGAAAAGGCGATACCGGCGTTGGCCCGCCATACGTCACAAATACTCCAGGGAAACTTGCGTTCGTGTATAAAACGTCATTTATAGCCGCATTATCACTCGTTGCCCCAATTTGCATGAATAGGTTTGAATTCAAAGTAGCCGAGCCACCAAAAAGCGTAGCAAGCGATGCGCAGTTGCTTGCTACCGTGGAAGAAGCTAACAAATAACCAAAGCAAGGATTGATAACATAAGTATTACCAGCGGTCTGAATGTTTGTAAAGGTAAAATTCGCCCCAGGAGGGGACATGTAATAAACCCAGGTATTATTAACACTAGCGCCACTTGTGTTATAAGTCTCCAAAGCAAAATCGGTCGTTTGCAGGTAAGCTTGCAGAATCGCCGTTATCGCGGCTTTGGCTACGTTCAGGCGGCTAGCGCTATTGTCATACAGGGTACCATTTTTACTTACCGTATAAGGCGCATAACCAAATATGTTCGCAGTCTGCAGGGGAGGAGTAAAACCGCTTGGGACAAGATAGCTTGTCGGCGAACTTGAATTATACAATGAGGTAAGGCCTGAGGATAGGATACCAGAACCTGTGTAAATAGCGCCAGACAAGTCACCGTCCATCGACTCGGAATTCGCTACTGCAATAAGTACTTGTGGACGAGACGGTATCACCAGCGGCAAGGGAATTTGTGAGATAACAAGGGTTGGAACGGATAAAAAAGCCTCGGCAGGGACTATTAAGCAGACTACAGCCAGAGCCATGGTTATTAACCGTTTTTGTGAGCTCCGCAAAGACAGTAGCCTCTTATACTTATCGTGCTTTTTTAATGCTTCTTTTTTCATACTGAATCGTCTCATAAGCTTTAATCAATCCTGGGCTACCAAAAATTAAACGATCATTGCACAAGTGCCATTACTGCGGAACTTGCACTAATGCCTGTATAATTACTAAACCATTACCACTTTCACCAACTGCTCTTGCAGTAATGCGATAAATCAACGTGGGTTTATTCATGCTTTGTCCTGGCATGGTTACCGATGGCAGTTGTTCAATAATATAAGCTGCCTGCGCATTGGAATTGCCTTGATAACTGGTAATCACAGCTGCTGAACTACTCCAGTTTACTGTTGTCCAAAGAGGTGCATTACTTGCGTTAAACAAATATAATCCATTAGAATTCGACAAAAAACTATTCACAGAATAGGTACCTATTAGCACCTGATTGGCTGCCTGATTAAGCGCCCCTTCCGCTGTTTGAAAAGCAACCAACGCATCCCCTGAATTGGTTGCAATCCGAGTAACCATGGTATTATAGGATACTTCTGTAACGGCAAATACCGTCAGAATAAACAGCAAAATCAAGGTCACAATTAAGGTAACCCCTCGCTCGGACTGTATTTTTATTGGTGTCCGGCTAGGATAGAGGCTCATGATATGGTGTTCCTCACATTAGCACCTAATTCAAACACATGCCGTAAACGATTATCAGCCGGAACAGTGATTGTCTGGCCAAGAATAGTAAATTGAGTTGGATTGGCGTTACTATAATTGCCGGAACCCGATTGCCCCTCAATCAGAAAACCGATGCGAATAGCATAGATTTCGCCCCAGTTTGTGACACTACCAGCACTGACGTATTGAGTAGGCACACCATTACTGCCTATACCGTAGAGCACCTTCATCGTGTCAACTCCTGGTATTAAAGGAGACACCGTCCAGGAGGAGCCATTCAAGGTGGCAATCATCAGCGAACTTTCATTTCCTAAGCCTTGTCCAACAAAAAAGGCTGTCTGCTGCATGGGTATAAATTGCGCGCCGATAGGATAATTGACTGCCAGATCACTAGCCGCATTCGTAAAAGTACCGGACCCACTGACATGAGTAATGGTCGTACCGGATACCGAGGTAGTTAAAAAAATGGAGGCCTTCGCGCAATCCGAGATAGAACCAAATTGACCAGCGCTAACACCGCTAGCGCTTTGTACTGTAAACGACGAACTACTCGAACTGTACGTTGTAACTCCTGTAGGATAACTCCCAGGTATCGGTCCCAACAGCACCAATACATCGCTAGTAGGCTCCACATTACCTACTAGAGTAGAATCAAGCGTGGGTAACCAGCCACTACCTGTTGCAGAATTTGCAGCATTGTGTTGCGCGATAGTTGTTGTGTTTGCTTGATAGCCCATTACCATAGAAGGTGTGGTATTTATAAGACTAAGAGGTGCTGAAGTGCCCGCATTTAAATTGGAAAGCGCATAAATGGTAGTAGCACATCCTGCAAAACCAGCTCCGCGGATGTATGGTGTTATCATTGCTGAAATGGCATTCTCCGCGTTTTGAGTAAACCCTTGAGAGGCAGTGGTAGTGTAGGTCTGTGTTTGCGCCAAAAATACCGCAAGTAACGAGCCTATCAAAAAAAGTCCAATAGCAATCGCTATCATAAACTCTACTATCGATAAGCCGCGTTGATACAAGCTAGTGTTTTTCATAATGACGTTCCAATGCTAAATTGAGCAATCGTGGCATTAGTACTGGATACAGCCCCCCCTGCCCCTAACATGTTTTGTGCCGGGACATCACTCCATTGCACAACCACCGTTGCTATTGTATTACTTCCACTTACTGCTGTACTAATTGACCCTGCCCCGTTGGGTAATTGGGCGACATCATACGTTAGCCAATACCAGACATCATAAGTAGCCATTTGGGTGCTTGTACACGTGGTGGTTGCGCAATTCGCAGCAGGTGTTGACGGAAGAGTTGGTGTACCGCTGTTTACCAGGTCGGAGGCGTTATAGCTCCCATTAATTGCTGCTTGTCGATTAGCCCGCATTCTGTCGATAATATTATAAGCAGACTGTACCGCTTGTTGTCTTAGATAGCTTGAGCTACTCGCTTTATGTGAAACCATTAACATCGCCGCGACACCTAGCATGCCAATTGACATAATAACCATCGCTATCAACACTTCAAATAAATAGAAACCTTGTTCTCCTTGATTGTAGACGCTTGTTATTCGTTGTTTTTTCACATGGATTATGGGCAAGTCAACGTACTCCCATTCCATACTGCTTGCCCGGCTGTTGGACCCGATTGTATAAATCCCGTGGGCATCACCATCAAAGAAAGTGCATAAGCTGACCCACGCTTATCACATAGTTTAAAATCAGCTTGAGCACTAGCTACGCCAGTGATGCTAAATGAGACGGCCGTCACTGAATTTGGTGATGATAATACAGGCCCTGTTGTCAGAGCCTGATAACTTTGAAGTAGGACTGATGCGCCGGTTGATGGCTGCGTTACTACAATCCAGCCCAAGCTCCAGCTTGTCCCGCAACTTGTTGAGTTCGTTGCAAGAAAGGGGCAAACTTGCACTGGCGTCTTTTCACTAAGTGCTGTTGCACGCGCATAACTTAAAGAATTAAATAATGCATCACTCAAGGTAGAAAGTTTAGAATTCATGAATATCGTTTGAAATGAAGGCGCTGCAAGAACTATAATAATGGCCATCACCGCCATAACTATCAAAAGCTCAATCAGAGAAAATCCTTTTTTAGACAAAAAGATAACGGACTGTTTTTCTAGTTGAGAATAGGTTACGCAAGACTCCATCTCTGTAACGCTCCAAAAATTTTAGCCGATTCCTGTACCTGGCTATTCTCATAGTAACTAGTTATTGAATAATGCGCAAAGGGTGATTTGAAATAAAACTTAAACTTCCGCTTCATCACAAGGGGAGCAAAGTCCTTTTAATTCAATGACATCCTGGCCAAGAGCGAAAAAGTTTTCTCGCGAAATTTTTTGGATCAATGTTATCATATCGTTGTCGTATACTTCACGAACACCATGACAACGGTTGCAAACCATCAGAATCTCTGAAGGCAAGTGCTTTTTGGGGTCATGGCACAAGGTATAGGATTGGATAGATTCAATTTTATGTACAACACCGCAATCAACAAAATAATCAAGCACTCGATAAACGGTAGGAGGCTGAGAGTTTTGTTTGATTTGCACCAATTCATTTAAGATCTCATACGCTTTTAAAGGCCTATCGATATGCCAAAGAATGTACAAAATACTCTTACGTAACGAGGTTAATCGAGAGTCGATGGAGGCACAATAATCAATGAACGGTGTTGGATAAATCATTTCGTCAGTTTCAAAGGAGAGCCAATGTCGTTTATAAATGACACACCATGCACTAAAGGGGCAATCTCTAAATAATCTGCAAGGCTCTGTCCGATGTCTGCAAAACTATCTCGCCTTCCAATAAATTGACTGCTTGTTTTTGGACCAAAGACTAAAACTGGCACGTGCTCACGGGTATGATCAGAGCCTGGAAAGCTCGGATCACAACCATGGTCCGCTGTAATTACGACCAAATCCTCTTCTTGAAGTGCCGCCAATAGCTCTGGAATTCTGGCATCAAACTCCTCGAGGGCGTGCGCGTAACCCACAAGATCGCGACGATGCCCGAAAGAGGAGTCAAAATCAACAAAATTAGTAAACACAAGACTACCTGCTGGAGCGCTCCTAAGGGCAGTCAAGGTTGCGTCAAATAAGGCCATGTTGCCATCGGCTTTTATTGTTTGTGTTGGTCCCTGATGTGCAAAAATATCAGCAATTTTACCAACTGCAATCACCTCCCGTCCTGCCGTTTTTAAAAAGTCCAACAACGTTGGAGCAGGTGGTAAGGTTGCATAATCCTGACGATTAGCCGTTCGTTTAAACGAACCCGCTTCACCGAGAAAGGGTCTGGCAATTACTCGCCCAATTTGATACTCATCCACTAATTGACGCGCTATTTTACAAATGTCATACAATCGCTCAAGGCCAAAAAAGTCTTCATGAGCAGCAATTTGAAAAACGCTGTCGGCAGACGTGTATACAATTGGTTTGCCGGTTTTAAGATGCTCTTCGCCCAATTCTTCAATAATTTCAGTACCGGAGGCATGCTTTAATCCAAGAACCCCCGGTAGCCCCGTTGATTTCAGAAAATCATTGAGTAATTTTGAAGGGAAACAAGGCTTCTTATCGGGAAAATAACCCCATTCATAAGAAATTGGCACACCCGCAAGCTCCCAGTGGCCGCTCGGCGTGTCTTTGCCAAGGCTCTGTTCAACCGCATAGCCATAGTAGCCCAAGGGTGAAGGAAGTTCTGCAAGCCTTTTTAAGGGTATTCCCGAACTGGCCAAAGCAGCGTGATACAAGCCTAATTTCGCAAGATTAGGAATAGTCAGCGACCCTTCTCTAAGGCCCTCACAATTAGCCAGCCCTTCACTGCATGCCTGATAAATATGGGCAAATGTATTTGCACCTTCATCACCGTAGTTGGCTGCATCAAGACTCGCGCCAATGCCCAAAGAGTCCATTAATAAGATACACACCCGTCGTTTTGTTGTCATAAGCTACCTTTCTAATTGCCGACCATACGTTTCTTTTAAACCAGTCAATGCAAAAAAAGCAAGTACAAGGCCTATAGGTAGAATCAGGGCGGCTAGTTGATAGTCACCCAACGAGTATACTGGCGTTCCATTCAACATTTGCATTTCCCCATGCTTTGTTAACAGCATACTGAATATATTCTGATAAAAAATATAACCGCCCTGTACTAAAATGGACACAACACTCACAGCAGTCGCGGTTAGTGCAGACGAACTGCTTTCGGCAACTAGCGCATAACTGATAATCTGAGCTGCAGTAAAAAATCCTAACAAAAAAAACAGGATTTTCATAAAAAATAACGACACCGGCAAGAACAATATGATCAATAAAATGAAGAAGGACGTTAACACACCAATTTTCATTGGCAACAAACGCAGGCCCAGTTTATCAGAAAACCAACCAATCATGGGGCCGCCAAGAATTGCACCAAGAAATAATATCGAATTAACAACCGACGCCTGTTCTTTTGTAACACCAAGGCGCTGCACCAGATAAAGTGTACCTATCATAGCACCAAAAACAGCAATAGCCATGTTCATAAAACTGGAGTAAAACGCCGCTCTCAATGTTTGAGGATTTAGATAAACTTTTTGAGCAGTAAGCAGCAAACTGATTTTTTTTTCGCGCTTTATACGTACTGGCCGGGCTTTATCGATAATACCAAAACCCATAAGAACGAGAATTACCGATCCCAAATAGCCAATTTGCATCAAAGCCTCACGCCATCCAAGCTGTGCTACAAGCTTGGTCAACGGGTATTGTGCTAACATTCCCCCAGTCATCGCCATGGTTACGATAGCCCCGGTAACCATAGCCATACGCCGCGGAGGAAACCAACGAGAAGCAAGTCGAATAGGACCAAGAAAACAAAATGCACTCCCAGCCCCAGTCACAAAACGACAAACCAACGCTACATAAAAAGACTGGGCACAAGCCATAACAAAGGTGCTTAGCACACACAATAGCATGGCCACCATAATGGTTTTTTTCGTAGAGTATTTGTCCAATATAAGACCGGCTACAAAAAGGAAAAGCACGTTAGATAAATAATAAATGCTCGACAAATACGACATTCTGTCGGCCCTTATATTGAAATCATGCATGATGTTGTCTGCAATGGAAGCAAACATGTTTCCTTGAATAAACTCGTAAAAGAAAAACAAAGACGCACTAAAACAAACTACCCATGGCAATATCGATTCTACAAAGCGGTTGCTTTGTCTATATTCTGGTGTCATAAGCATGACTACTCCTCAGCCCAACCGTTTGCAGTTCGTTTCTCGAGTTGCTAATACAGCAATTAACGATAATAACGCAGTTAGAGGAAACATCCACATGGCAAACTGAAAATCAGCCACAGAGTAGTTGTTATTTGTTAGTCCAGCATGATGCTGCATCATTAAACCAAATAAAATTTGACCAATGCCAGCACCACCCATAATAAGCACAGAAGCGATACCTATTGCCCCACCAATATTTTCTGTTGCATTACTTTCTGCGATTAAGGGATAACCAATTACTTGCGTACTGCTAAATAATCCTAAGGCAAAAAACAAAATACTGAGTTGAAGTTGCGACAAAGTAAAACCCATAAACAAAGGAATGACCGTTAGCATGGTGGCCAAGGCACCAGCAATCATTATTGGCTTACGTCGACCTTGAGCATCCGATAACAGACCTGCCAATGGGCATCCAATAATGCTGCCAACAAATATCAAGCTGATAATATTATTTGCAGCCATCTCTGGCAATTGATGAACAACTTGCAAATAACTGCCTCCCCAAAGGGCGCAAAGAACCATAATAGGAAGGTTTAAGAACATGGTATAAAATCCCGCAAACCAGGTTTGACGATTAAGCAGCGCTTGCAAAAATCCAGGAATAACGGCCGCTTTGTTGCTCTGTTGAGTCATTACACTAGCCACCGGCCAATCTTGAACAATAATCGAGATCCAAAGCAAAAGAACAGCACCGATTGCACCATCAATCAACAACGAGTTGCGCCAACCATAATAGTCATTGAGATGTGCAAAAGGAGTATGTGCCACCATCCCACCCAAAAATGCCATCGTAACCAATGATCCAATAACCAAGGCTTGCTTTCGCGGTGGGAACCAGCGAGATACCAAGACAATACAGGCTAAAAAACAAAACGCATTGCCTATACCTGTAAGAAAGTGGAATAAACAGGCAAGAAAAAAAGAATTAATGAGTGCAAAACCAAGCGTTCCAATTACGCAGACCAACATAGCCGTTATTATAACCTTCCGAGTTGAAAAACGGTCAAGAATAATACCTGCGGGTAGAAGAAAAAGAATATCTGCCCACAAATAACTACTTGATATCCAACTTATTTCTGCTGCACTTAAATGAAAATCATTACGCAAAGATTGATTAATGGCATCAAAAATATTCAGCTGAAAAAATTCATAGAAGAAAAAAAAGCCCGCTGACAGGCATACAAGCCACGCCATCATGCCGCCTCGGGGTAAAACTGCCCCCGTATCCAATGCCAATGAATCAGACAAAATTACTCCTCAAAGTATTGGCTGAAAATTTGTGGCAAATTCTAACAAAATTCAGTTGAAATTGGTATCTTTATTGAACAATTTTTCGCAAATTTTTAATTAAGCTATAAAGACGGCCGAGACTACAGCACCCATGGTAATGCACTGCGCCCAACCAGCTAACGCCAATTTTAGATAAAGATATCACACGTAGCCTCGATGTAGCGAAGCCTAATCCGGGAATTCTGTGCCGCAGATCCCGGATTAGGCTTCGCTACATCCAGGCTACAATTCTTACTTACACCCCTGCAATAACTGTTACTTTGCTGGTGACCGTGGCAGATTTCATTGCAGACTTCACCGTAGTAGCTATAAGAAAATTGTGAGTCAATAATTTTTGTTCTGATCCGTTGGCACTTGTTTGCAGCTGCCACTGCCCATTGCCTTTTCGGAGTTCTTTTATTTGAGCAGCCTCTGCTTGGTTGTTAGAAAAAGTAGCTATACTAATTACACTTAACAAAACTAATAGTAGTTTTTTCATTATTCTACACCTTATCGTTCAAATTACTCGATCATTGCCTTGATGCAATCAGGAATTGAGAAATATACATTGTGCTCATTATTTTGTCAATTAATTATTTGCCTAGCCCATCACGAAATAATACAAATAACAAACATAAATAATAAATTATGTGCAAATTAATTGATATTAATCCAGAAAGAGAGTAACATAGCTGGTTGATTTGCTAAGAATGCTTCGTTATGATGAGACGGTTTAGGGATAAAAATATAGAACATGCGAGTTAGGGAAGATTCCACGGTCTTTATATATAAGCATCAGGCTTACATTACAACAAACCAAGGATTTTTTATGACTTTAGCTAATGTATCCGTGGCAATTTCAGACACACGGCTTCAACAAAAAGAATGGAATAAACAAGATACAATATGGATGCTTAGCCTTTACGGCACAGCAATCGGAGCAGGCACCCTTTTTCTTCCCATTAATGCCGGTCTACACGGTTTTTTGCCTTTGCTAATTATGGCTCTGGTCGCATTTCCAATGACTTATTTTTCTCACCAAGCACTATGTCGATTCGTTCTTTCCGGCTCTTCGAAAAAAGGCGATATTACTGATGTCGTAGACGAACATTTTGGCTCTTTTACAGGAAATATAATCACATGGCTTTATTTCTTGGCAATCTACCCTATTTTATTGATGTATAGCGTTGCCATCACGAATACAACTGAAAGTTTTCTTATCAATCAATTACACGTGGCGCCACCGCCACGGGCAGTCTTGGCAGCCTGTCTGATTATGGGATTAATGATAATTATCCATTTTGGGCAACAATTGATTGTTAAATCAATGAGCTTACTGGTCTATCCCTTTGTTTGTGTTCTAATGCTGCTTTCATTTTATTTAATTCCTTATTGGAATAGCTCTATTTTCCAACAGGAAAGCGTCATCCAATCCGCAAGTGAGGGACATGGATTACTGGCGACCCTGTGGCTAATTGTTCCTGTGATGGTATTTTCTTTCAATCACTCACCCATCATTTCCTCTTTTGCAGTGAATCAAAAACAACGCTTTGGCAACCAGGCCGACAACAAGTGCTCAACAATTCTAAAATATAGCCACATCATGATGGTTATCACCGTCATGTTTTTTGTATTTAGCTGCGTTCTTAGTTTGTCTCCCAATGACTTATTGCAGGCAAAAAAGCAAAATATTTCTATTTTATCCTATTTGGCAAACCATTTTCATACCCCTGTTATAGCTTATATTGCGCCACTCATTGCTTTTATTGCTATCTCAAAATCGTTTTTTGGCCACTATCTGGGCGCAAAAGAAGGTATGCAAAGCTTGGTGGTTAAATCTCTTCGCTCACGAGGAAAAACCGCTGCTGCTCATAACATCCATCGGCTAATAGAAATTTTTATGATAGTGACTTGTATGCTAGTTGCTGCCATAAACCCGAGCATTTTGGGTATGATTGAAGTGTTAGGCGGCCCAATCATTGCACTCATTTTATTTTTGATGCCCATGTATGCCATTGCCAAAGTACCCGCCATGAAAAAATATAGACACCTCGCAAGCAATATATTTATTAGCATTATTGGCTTAGTGGCTATTTCAGCTATATTTTATGGCTTTTTCAAATAGATAATCCCCGCGCTCTGACGGCTACTATTAATCCTGGATAAGGACATTGGGCAGTAGCCTGGATGCAGCGCAGCGAAATCCGGGAATTCAGGTGCCACAGATCCTGGATTTCGCAGCGCTGCATCCAGGCTACAACTACTCTTCAAAGCTAAGCAGTCAAAGAAGCGTCCTCTGCTCTTTGTAGCTCAGTTAACAGTTGCTTACGAAAAGTTGGATAATCAACCTCGAGTGCATGTCTTGGGTTTTCTTTATAGTGGTTGCGTGAGCTTTTTATTTCTTTTTCAATTTTTTGCATCAAATTACTAGGCCGCTTTAACGCACCACCTATGATACTAGCTGCAATTTTAGCCTGATGGTCTGCTAGAGGCCATATGCAACCTTGAGGTTGAAACATTCCAATAAAATACAAATTAGCATAATCCGGGTGCATCATTTTTCGATAAAGAGGAATTTGCACAGAAGCGCTATAATCAATAAATTCTTTATCAAAAAAAGGAAAGCTGATTTTATAGCCCGTAGCATAAATTATCGTATCAAACTCTTCTGTTCGACCATCAACAAAGCGCACACTATCACCATCAAGCCGCTCGATACCATGACGCGGAAAAATTTTACCGTGCCTTATAAAATAGAGTAACTCCGAGTTTATAGTTGGATGAACTGCTAATGGTTTACCAATAGGCTTTTGCAAGTGGTATTTGCCATACCGCCCCTGCAGTATACGAATGACAGCAGAGGTTAATAATTGTTTGCACCACAACGGCAGCCAATTAACTTTTGCAAAAGCAATGTCGGTTGGTTTGCCTAAAATAAATTTAGGAAAAACATGTTGTCCTTTACGTATACTTATGCAAGTCTTTCGGGAAACGCGAGCGACTTCTACGGCAACATCGCAAGCGGAATTTCCCCCGCCAACCACTAAAATCCGTTTATTTTTAAAAGGAGCAGCTTTTTTATATTGATGTGAATGAAGTATGCCACCATTAAAATGGCCCGGATAAGTGGGCATCACAGGATCCCAATGGTGGCCATTCGCTATCAATAAATAATCAAAATAGTCGTCATGTTCGCCTGTTTCATTGCGATAAACAACATGCCATTGTTGCTCTGACACTCGCATCACTTTCTCAACAGAGGTGTTAAATCGGATAAACGAAGTAACTCCAAAATGCGCTGCGTACTCATTAAAATACTTTAATAGTTGGCCGTGAGAGGGATAATCCGGATACTCTGCTGGCATGGGAAAATCCTCATACTCAGACAGACGCTTAGAACTAATGATATGGGTTGTTTCGTAAACACTGGAATGATTATTGAACTCGTCAAAAACCCAATTGCCCCCCAAACAGTTATTTTTTTCAAACACTACGAAATTAGTCAATTGTTGTTGGATTAAATTCTTGGCCATGGTTATCCCACAAGGCCCAGCACCAATAACGCATATCCTTGGAGCGGGATTAGAATGACATTTCATAACGCACAACCCCTATTTCTTATTTGCCACGCTCAATGTCGCTAATACTTTATCAAGCATAATTTTTTGAATAGCCTTGTTTTTATCAATGGTAAAATGATTAACATAAATACCTTTCAAGGTTTTGACATTAAAATTAACCACGTGTGTCTGTTTTGAATCTCTGGCTTTTAAAGTCAAGCCACTAAACATTGGAACAAGAGCCGGCTTATAAATGTTAAATACTTCTTTAACGTTAGGAGGCACTCTTATAGGTGAAACAGCGTCAATAGTCATCAGTAAATCAACGGGGATATTGGCTCGAGCAAGCTTTTCTGCCACTTTAATTTGTTCGTTAGCGCCAAGCGAATGGCCTATCAATATAATTGGCCCCTGAAGAGTTTTATCCCGATGGTTGGTGATAATAAAGTCGCTTAAATCATTTACTTTATACCAAATCGTGCTAGATGTGCGGATGTGATAATCATTTTCAAGCGTATCCTCCAATCGATTCATCCCCCTGCTAAAAATCCCACCCAAACCACGCATGGTATAAACTTGCCCCTTCCTATACGACATTTTTTTTAGGGCTGCTTGCTTATTTTTATTTTCATTTGACGCGAGATCCATGCAACTTGTACAAAAAATACTGGTTAAAAATAAACATAAAAAATAAATCAATTTACTATTTTTGTGAGTGCGTTGGTGTTTCATCGGTAGTTACCTTTTCCGTGTCAATACCGCCAGGCAATCTTTTATACTTCACGCGGCCGTAGTCTACGCAAAGTATCTTTTAAAATCGCCAATTGAATTGTAGCGAAAATAAATATCCCGGGGCGTGGTTTCTGCAATTATTTTATCCTAGAAAAAGCAGTTGCAGACGTAGCGAGAGGGTTTAATGTGCTGAATCTTAAGGCTTTTTTCACTCTTTTTTGACGACGGCGTAGTCACCCCTACGGTGAGTTAAAAAAGAGTGAAAAAAGCCTTAAGATTCAGTGCAGTAAGCCCTCGTAGTAGGTTGCAACTGCTTTTTCTAGGTTTATTGATTCTACATAATTTTCTATTGGGATTAAACCTGCTTTTAGCGGTAGCGAGCATAAATATGCGCGAATATCTACCCCTACTTAAAAATCCTGATATGATAAATTATGCTTCTCAAGGAGTATCGAATATGGAAATTAGTCATATTGCCTTTGCCCTGCCCATTTTTTTATTACTTATGGGAATTGAGTATGTCATCGCCCGGTTTCGCTACCCTACTCTGTATGAAATAAAAGATTTTTCAACTAACCTTAATTGCGGCTTGTTTGAAGAAACTTGTTGTCTACCTCTTAAAGGTCTACTCATTTTTTGTTATTACACTATTTACGAAAATCATGCGCTGTTTGTTATAAATCCGAAGTCGCCAATGAACTGGGTATTATTATGGATTAGCATCGATTTTTTTTATTATTGGTTCCATCGAGCAAGCCACCGTATTAATTTTTTATGGATAGGCCATTCGGTACACCACCAAAGCGAATACTACAATTTATCAGTTGCGCTGCGCCAGGGCATTGGCCAAACACTTTTCTCTTGGGTATTCTATCTACCACTTGCTTGGCTTGGTTTTCCAACTTGGATGTTTTTGATTGTTTCCTCATCAAACACACTGTATCAATTTTGGATTCATACGCCGTTGATTAAACATCTAGGATGGTTCGAATCGATATTTAATACGCCATCTCATCATCGCGTGCATCATGGGAAAAATCCCGAATACATCGATAAGAATTATGCAGGCAGTCTGATTATATGGGATAAATTGTTTGGCACGTTTGAGAAAGAAACCGTTCCTGCAGAGTATGGTACAACAGCCCCCCTAAACTCATGGAACCCCTTTTATGCGAATGTTAGAACCCTTACTGATCTTTTGTATTACGGCAAATATCTAAATTCGCTAACGAGCCGGATTTTGATCTTTTTTCGCTCACCTGAGTGGATTGTTCATGCCTTGGGGAAACAAGCTTTTCAGCAAAATGAATGCCAGGAGCTTAAGCAGAATATAACATGCCCTACAGCTTATGTGTTAATTAACATGCTTATTGCAATTTGCGCCTACGCTTATTTCTTGATAAATTTTAATCTTCGCTCTCCCTCAAGCGGCGTATTAGGTATATTTATCTTAACAACTCTAGTTCAGTTAGGCTTTGTTCTTAACCAGGGCATGAGTGACACAATAAAATTATTTGACCTCTTTCGAAGCATTTTGATTCTGGAATTTTTTCTTCTGCTATTTCAAGATTACCGATTTGCTTTTATGATAGCGCTATTTTCTTTGCTTCTGTCAAAATTCTGTACGTGCGATAGCAGCCGCGCGCGGCTCGGATCGCACGGCTCGGTTAAGCCATAAATTATGGGAGAGGAACGCCATTAACAAGTCAACTAAAGCTAGGATGCCTTCCTTAGACGCGTTTAGAGGCATCACTATTATCATGATGATTTTTGTAAATAATCCAGGCAATTGGAATTACGTGTACAGTCCATTGAGGCATGCCGTGTGGAATGGCTGGACACCAACGGATGCTATATTTCCCTTTTTTATTTTTATTATGGGTGTTTCTATTGTTTTGGCATTATCTAAAAAAAATGAGGCTGGTGTTGAAAAAAAACAACTCTATAAGGAGATAGTTAATAGAACTTGGAAGTTATTCGCTCTTGGCTTATTTTTAAATGTGTTTCCTATTGATTTATTTACGCCAGATTATCACTGGTTAACGGATACCTTATTTAAAGTGCGAGTGATGGGTGTTTTACAACGTTTAGCTTTGGTGTACTTTATCACGTCTGTGTTATTTTTAAATACAAGTTCAGGCACGCTGATCAAACTAAGTGTTTCTATCTTATTAGTATACTGGCTAGTCCTATTCTATGCACCCTTTTCCACGGTAATTAATGGCAGCGCCATTGATTTAACAGGAAGCCTTAAACACGGTAACAATTTCGCAGCCTACGTTGATAGCCTCATCCTTGGCCAAAATCACGTTTATTTTACAAAAAATATACTGCTTCCCTATGATCCTGAAGGGATACTTTCAACCATGCCAGCGGTTGTCAGCTGTATTATTGGCGTGTTAACGGGCTTGTATTTGAAAAAGGAAACTTCATTTTTTGAACAGATTTCAAGCTTATTTGTTTGGGGGATTTTATTTGTTTTAAGTGGGGAATTTTTAGCCAATTGGATTCCTATTAACAAAACCATCTGGTCTCCTAGTTATGTAATTTTCATGGCTGGCCTCTCCTTGATTGCTTTAGCGATGTTCAGGTATTTTTTTGATAAAAAACCTAAGAATCCCCTGGCCGAATTTTTAAATGTGTTTGGAATGAATGCACTATTTTTCTTCATGTTTTCCGCACTATTAGCTCGCTTAATTCTGATGATTAAAATTGGTGATTTACGGTTGAGGGATTGGATTTATACTAATTTTTTCTCACCTATTTTTGGAAATCACCTAGGTTCGATGGCATACAGCGTGTGTTTCTTGCTTATTTCATACGTTGTATTAAACTGGGTGTACAAGAGGAAAATATTCTGGGCACTATAAAGGCCACTGTCGCTCAGCAAGCTCCAAATATAAGCATCGAACTGCATCCAGGCTACAATACCTTAACTTTATGGCAAAGAGAGTTAAAGCCTGAGTAATTCTCGTTGTTTTCCAAAAGTAGTAATATTATAATTCTCCTTCATTAAACCTAGAAAATTACTAGTAGCGACTATAAGGGAAAATTATGGATAATAAAAAAAAGAAATTTACGGATGATGCAAATGCACGTATTGGAGTTTTTGCAATGGTTATTATGATTGTTCTATCTGCTACCACGCTTTATTTTTCAGGAAGCTCTGCGTCAATACATGCAATAGCTGATACCCCTCAAGACTCGATAAGCGAATTGCAATAATAATCCTCAATGATTGAGGCACTGTGACAAAGGGATAGTCGTGTCGCTATTTAATAAATTATTCGGTCGTCCATTGGCTTCATGGGAAGAAAGGAAACAACGGCTTTCCGTTATGACTGGCGTTCCTGCATTAGGATTGGATGCGCTATCCTCGACTGCTTACGGTCCAGAAGCCGCTCTCCTAATTTTGCTACCTCTGGGTGCAGCAGGAGAGCATTATTTTTTCGCTATCACGGCTATTATTGTAGCCCAGCTTTTCATTCTTTATATGTCCTATCTACAAACTATTACCGCCTACCCAAACGGCGGCGGTTCCTACATTGTTGCAAGCAATAATCTAGGTAAACGAGTAGGCGTATGGGCCGCAGTTGCATTACTAATTGATTACATTCTGAATGTTTGTGTTGGAATTGCAGCCGGAATTGGCGTGATAGTGTCAGCATTTCCTACTCTCCAACCATATACCCTAGTACTCTGTCTTTTTGTTCTGTTAACACTAACCATTATCAATTTACGCGGCGTTCGTGAATCAGGCATCGTTTTTATCATTCCGACAATTATTTTTATCGTTTGCATTGCAAGTACCCTTGGCATTGGCTTCGTTCAGACATGGCTTAGCAATGGACACCCTCATGCAATCATCCCGACACCAACGATGCCGCAGGCAAGCGCAACATTGAGTTACTGGATCCTGTTAGGTGCGTTTGCAAATGGCCTGACCGCGATGACTGGTGTAGAAGCTGTGAGTAATGCCGTACCCTTATTCCAAAAGCCAGCTGTTAAAAATGCTCATCGAACCTTAACCATCATTGTCTTAACCCTTGGCCTATTTTTGCTGGCCTTAGGCTACCTTTGCCCTGCTTACCATATTGTTGCAATGGATGAAAGTAAGCCTGGTTATCAGACGGTACTTTCACAACTTGTTGCGGCTGTAACCGGTCGCGGCGTTTTCTATTATATTGCTTCTTTCAGCATTTTTATTGTGCTTACCTATTCAGCACAGACCAGTTTTACCGACTTTCCACGAGTATGCCGTTTATTGGCAGAAGATAATTTTCTACCGCATTTTTTTGCTGACCGGGGACGAAGGCTTGTGTTTACTTATGGTATTGTCACCCTTGCTATTCTTTCCACGCTGATCTTAATTATGTTTAACGGAATAACCACCGCGCTCATCCCCTTATTTGCCGTAGGCGCATTTGCCGCATTTATTTTTTCTCAAATCGGCATGGTAGTCTATTGGTTGAAAAAGGGCCAAGGTGTATTGCAAAATAAAATGATATTTAACGCGGCTGGCGCGTTGTCGACTAGTCTCGCACTGGTGGTTATTATCCTTGCAAAATTCATTGAAGGCGCCTGGCTCGTTGTCATACTTATTCCTATTCTGGTGTTTTTGTTAAATAACATTAGAAAACACTATAAAAAAATTTCAAAAGAGATAGCAGAGCCCTTGGCATTAGAAATCCCCAAATTGTCACCAGTAGTTATAATCCCCATTAACGGCTGGGATCGTGTTGCCGAAAAAGCAATTCAACTTGGCCTGCTTTTATCAGACGATGTGACTGCTATCTACATCAGTACCGAACGTAATGTCAAAAATGCTCATAATTTGACAAAAATCTGGGCCGAAAAAGTGGAGCGCCCTGCAAATGCACTGAAATTGCCGATTCCAAAGCTCAAAATTATCAATTCACCCTTTCGCCAAGTGTATCAACCCATTTTAGACTATGTAAAACAAACTAGAGAGGACAATAAGACCAGATTGATTGCTGTGATCATTCCTCAATTAGTAGAAGCGCATTGGTATGAGCAACTGCTGCATAATATTCGAGCCGCGGGCCTGCGAACTTTATTATTCCTACAACACTTTAACCGCATTGTGGTTATCAGTACCCCATGGTATTTACATTAGCGTCTATACTGTAAATATACTCAAAATATTTGGGTATATACCCAAGATACTTGGGTATATATGGTGTTGCTAATGTAGAAAATAAGGACGATAAATTATGGAATCTGTAAGCTACTCTACCCAATTAGACAAATTAAAAGTGGTCAACAATACCTCGATCTTTGCAGGAATTGGCATTCATGAGCAAAACTTGTTGGTTGATAAACTTTTTGTTATTCATCGCAATGCTGACGAAATAATCATAGAACAAGGTGAAATTGGCGATAGTCTGTATATTATTCTCAAAGGTAGGGTACACGTCCTAGTTAAGCACGAATACAAAGGCTGGCTTCGAATCAATACGTTAGGGCCAGGAGACGTATTCGGGGAAATTGCCATTTTACGCAATATTCCAAGAACTGCCCGCATTACCACTGAAACGCCCTGCACCCTTCTCACCATCAATGCCAAAGATT
>Ga0364915_10131_pt1 | contig 31456 bp, 30 predicted proteins | sample ExccelJu500001D4_3_FD_206958 | JGI IMG/M metagenome (GOLD analysis project Ga0364915, IMG submission 206958) | Enriched cells from Trout Bog Lake Hypolimnion, Wisconsin, USA - BchlTB.June25.5000.01.D4 | ecosystem: Environmental > Aquatic > Freshwater > Lake > Hypolimnion/Profundal zone | place... | reverse complement strand
ATGCGGCCATGATGCACGATTATGGCAAAATAGGCGTACCCGAGGCAATCCTGTGGAAAAACGGCCGCTTAACGGCAGCTGAATTTGCTTGCGTAAAAGAGCATGCTCGCTATACACACGACCTTCTTTCCAATTTGCCTTTTAAAGGCAGAATGGCCGCAGTGCCATTTGTGGCATCCTGCCACCATGAAAAATTAGACGGCACCGGCTATTATAGAGGTTTGAAGGGTAAAGAAATTCCTTACTTAGCCAGAATAATTGCCGTAGCTGATGTTTTTGATGCTCTTACATCAGAGAGACATTATCGCAACCGCATGCCAGTCGACATGGTTGCCCAAATTATGCTTGAAGCCCGCGGCAATCATTTTGAACCTGAGTGTGTAGATGCGTTCTTTAAGCTGCCAAGTAGCCAGGTATTGGCAATTATGGAATCCGAGCGCGGGCAACAGTTACCTGCACAAGAAATAGAACTATTCAAAAACACAACCTGGCAGCGACTGGTTGAACTTGTTATGGGTGCAAAACCAAAAAGGTATGAACAAGAGCTGAGCAAAATTTTCAAAATTATCTATACTGCTGATTTACCACCACATTATGTACCACTGGATTAAAACCTAGATGCAAAAATATTGGGCTATTTTGTTATTGTTTGCCTGTTCTACTACTGTGGTGCTGCTAGGCCAGCCTGTTTACTGCATTGATGCAGATAATGGTCAAACTGCTAAGCAGGATGAAACATCAACCAGCACGCTCACTGAAGCGACTGTAAAAAGTAAAAAAGTCACTTTGCTTGTCCGCATTAATACTCCTCATAACAAGCGGGCCATCGATTCCTGCCGTGTTTATCCGTACCCGGTAGCGCCGCCGCATAGAAAAGGCAAGATTGATAAATTGTCCATTGCAGACGCGGCTTTAAGAGATCAGTTACGCACCATGGGATATCTAGCTACCTCTAGAAACGACAGGCCCTACCCCTCAGGTGGTTGGCGTATGCAATATGCTTTTAAAAATGCATTGGCAAAATCAGGATTGGGCGAGCCGCACACTGTTTTTACAATGTATGCGTGGCTGGATGAAATTGTGCCCTATATGCGCAAGGAAGTGATACGCATAAACGCCATCGAGCAGCAGCGTGAAAAACTTTATCAGGCGGCTCAACAAATGTTTGACGAACACAGAGCAGATTTGGAAGTACAAGCATTCAATGACGGACTCTTTCCTCATGATGTTCCGTTGCACCCATGGCATGGGGACCGCACCTTAGGAAGAGTTGAGCTTGAAAAGACAAATTGGTGGATCGTTGCTTTTCACAAAATACCCGGACTAAAGTATTATTGGCTATGGCCTATCAAGCTCAGCGATGCCCCTGAACAGCTTATCGAACTCAATGAAGACAATGCTATTCATATTGAGGGCAGCTGGTAGCAAGCTGCTGAATAACAATTTGCAAAACCGGCTTGGTTTGTAATTTTGCCCGCAAAGTTTTATTAGCAATTTCTCGAATTATCGCTCGTATTGCCACTTGATCAAGAATAACTTTCTTGCCGCTTTCATCTGCAGAGGACTCTTTTATAGCCGCCAATATAATTTCACCCAATTGCTGGCAAGCTTGCTGCCATTGATCTGAATTGCGAAATCCTGCTGCTCCACAATCAAATTTTGGTCCGCTCAGCAGTTGTCCGACCGGGTCAATAACCAGGCTGATAGTGATTAATCCTTCTTGGCTCATTGCCCGCCGTTCGTTAACAGTAAAAGTGGTGACAAGCTCGCCTTTGTGGCGATTGATGAGCACTGACTGGTATTCGACACGGCCTCTTATAGAGGCAGACCCGTTTTCAATAGTGAGAATCTGACCGTTTTGCAACGGAAAAACGGACTCCTTCGGCATCCCCCAGTCACGCGCCAGCTTGGCATGATGCATAATATGCCTGCCTTCGCCAAAAGCCGGCACAAAAAATTGCGGGCAGATAAGAGAAAGGAGCAGTTTTAGCTCTTCTCGACCGGCGTTGCGCGTCACATGCACACCCTGTTCTTCTCCCCAATAAACTGTAATTCCTGATAAAAGAAACTGATCTAAAAGCATCGCCATTTGCCGCAAACGCCCAGGTTGAAGCTCGGCGCTAAAAATTATTGTGTCACCACTTTTGATGCTAATCTCTTCTTGCCGACCGGCAGCCAGTTCTATCAAAACCGGTAGGGCATCACCTTCTTTGCCTGTAGCGACAATAAGAACCTTGTTATCAGGAAGGTTTTCTAATTCCTTTGCCTGCATCTCAAGCTCCGGATAATAAACTAAATTGCCGCTCATAGCAGCTGCCACCGCACAGCGCTTTAAGACATCGCCGGCAAGCAATATTTTGCGCTTATATTCTTTGGCCAGATCAAACAAAATTTGCAAACGATGAGTATTAGTACCCGCCATAAGCACGATCACTCGCCCAGGCGCTTTAGCAATAGGCGTACCTAACCGCTCATAAAGAGCCTTCTCTGACTGTGAATAACCGGTTCTTTCCACACCGGCAGAAGGACCAATAAATAAAGTTACACCTTTGTCACCAAGCTCAGCTAGACGGCCGACATCCGCCAACTGTCCACCGACTGGAGTCTGATCTAGTTTGAAGCCGGTTGCATAGATTATTTCTCCCTCGGGAGTACCTATCCGCAAAGCACAAGCTTCAGCAACTGTGTCATTAACTCGAATCCATTCAACTGTAAACGGTCCAATTTTATATTGTTGCCTGATTGCAATGGTTTGATTCTCTACCCTTTGCAAAGGATGATCAGAAGGCAAATCATGTTTTATCTGCTCTATCAAACAAGTGACAAAAATTGGCGCCATAATTTTGGGGATACTTATGTGTTTAGCCAGATAAGGAACTGCGCCACTGTATTCTTCGTTGCCATTAGTGAGCAGAACAGCCAGAATACGCCGTTCATTGGCCTTGAGAAAATTCGTGTTCGGCACAAGCAAATCGACCCCCGGCAATTCCCGCGTAGGATACGCAGCCCCGGCATCAATAACCAGCATCTCGCCTTGATATGAAATCACCCACAGCACCTGACCAAGCTCGCCTTGCCCGCCTAGAGGCAAAACAGATAAATGATTCCAATCAAGTTCAGTAATTAAATCTTCTTGCGCCGGCATATCGAGCTCAATATTTCTTCAGAACGATTTTAGTCTAAATTTAACACAATCTTATCATGCAGCTTATCAGTCCTTAGCCTGCTCATTAACTTGTCCAATTAGACTTGAATAAAGGACTGAGTTATAATCCTGCCTGGTTGGACAAGTTGGCAGCGGCATGATCGAGACTAGTCGACATTGGCACAAAAAGTGAGCAGCACAGTTAATGGCTAAAATTGTCCAAAAATTTGGCGGCACATCAGTAGCTGATATTGATCATGTCCGCAAAGCTGCTCAGATTATCGTTGATGCTGCTGATCAAGGCGACGAAGTGCTAACCGTTGTCTCAGCCATGGGCAAGACAACTGATCAGTTAATTGCTCTAGCTGAAAAAATATCGCCAGCGCCGCCAGCCCGAGAATTAGACATGCTTCTTGCAACCGGTGAGCAACAGTCTGTGGCCTTAATGACTATGGCCATTCAACAGCTAGGAGGACAGGCTAGATCTTTTACTGGTGCTCAAGCTGGCATTATTACTGAAAGCAAGCATGGCTGCGCCAAAATCGAAGAAATAAAGCCGGATCAGCTGCATGCCTGTATGAATCGAGGCGAAATTCCAGTTGTGGCTGGTTTCCAAGGTATAACTACTAATCAAGAACTAACTACTTTGGGCCGGGGTGGCTCCGACACGACAGCGGTAGCTTTAGCCAATGCTATCGGTGCCGATCGCTGCGATATTTATACAGATGTGGATGGTGTCTATACTTCCGATCCACGCTTTGTTGACCAGGCAAGCAAACTGGACACAATAAGCTACGAAGAAATGTTTGAAATGGCCAGTACCGGCGCTAAAGTAATGAACGACCGTGCCGTTTCTCTAGCTAGAGAAAACCAGCTACCGGTGCGTGTTCGCTCCACATTTAAACCTGAGGACACAGGCACTTTAATTACAGGCGAGCATAGTGTTCCTGATTATTCTGTCTGCGGTGTTACTCTTGACGCCAATCAAATATGGTTCAGCTGGCAAATGCCTGTAAACAACGAGCAGGAGAGAAAATTAGACAACATTACCTCGCTTTTCCTCAGGCTCAATGAATTAAACATAAACGCTGATATGATAATGCTTCTGGCCCGTGAAGATGAGCCTGTACAAGAACTCGTTTTCACTGTCGACAAGTCAGCTCGCAGTAAAGTTCAATCTATCATTCAATCAAGCAAAATCTCAGGCGAATCTAAGATAAACATTGACGACAGGCTAGCGAGAGTTTCTGTGATCAGCCGCCGCCTCAATCATCGCCCCGAAATTGTCGCCTCTGTATTTGATGCTCTCAATAAAGTGGATATTCCAGTTCAGATGGTTGCTACCTCTGAAATGCGTTTCAGTCTTCTCATTCCTAAGACTCATGCCGAAAGAGCAGTAAGGACCATTCACGGTCATTGCCGCCCCGGAGAATTTCGTTCTATTCAATAAACTGGCGTCAACCAGTGTTTATATTTGGCTATTTTACCTTCACCCATAGCATAATATTGCTCCATTAGTTTTTTAGTGACTGGTCCGAGCTGACCATTACCTACCGGTCTTTTATCAACCGATAATATCGATTTGACTTGAGCACCAGTACCGGTAAAGAAAAGCTCCTCAGCCCGATAAAGTTCGCTGCGATCAACTTCTCGAACTTGGGTTTTTATATTTAAATCATCTGCCATTGTCAGGATTGACGCACGAGTAATGCCTTCAAGTATATTTTCGGTTCCGCTCGGTGTAATCAGTTCCCCTTTCCTTACTAGAAAAACATTCATAGCACTGCCTTCAGACACACTACCTGATTCAGACAAGACAATTGACTCGTCAAAGCCCGCTGTGACAGCATCGGCCTTGCTCAGGGCGCTATTAGCATAAGCACCGACAATTTTGCATCTGGCTGGAATAGCATTATCTTCCACCCTTCGCCAATTAGAGACGCAGACATGTAATCCTTCTTTCCCTTCATAATAATCGTCAAAAGGCACGGCAAATATGCAAATATCCGAAGGCACATTTTGTAAGCCTACTCCAATTTTTTTCGCTGATTTATAAACAGTAATTCTTATGTACACATCTACATCAAATTCCTGCCGTTTCAGTAAGTCAACAATAATGTCGCTCAACTGAGCCGCCGAATATTTTATTTCCAGAAGCATGACCTTCATACTGTCAAACATGCGCTCCAGGTGATCAGCCATACGCAAAACATACATTTGTTTTTGCTCAGCATTCCAATAGGCGCGTATACCCTCAAAAATTGATGTAGCGTACATAAAGCCATGAGTGGCAATACTCACTTTAGCTTCTGCCATAGGCACTATTTTGCCTTCAAAAAAAGCATATTTAACACGACTGTCCAACTTTGCTACCTCTTTCTTGCCAGTAACTACTTATTGTATGACATTTACTGGTTATTAATAACTTCCTCTTGCTTGATCCATGGCTTGATTGGCCAACTGATCGGCAAGTTTATTTTTTTCTCTGCGTACATGACTGATAGTAAATGATGAAAATTTAGAAGCCAGTCCACGTGCTTTGACAAAGAGGGGCAATAATTTTTCATTTTTGACCCGATATATACCATTTAACTGTTTTACTATCAGCTCTGAATCCATATAAACATGTACCTGCTTTATCTCCAGGTCAATTGCTTTTTCTAAAGCCAATACAAGCCCTGTATATTCGGCGACATTGTTAGTCGTGTTACCAATAAAATGACTGATAGTAGCCTTTGTCTTACCGTCAACTGTAATTATTGCGCCGGCACCGGCTGGACCAGGATTGCCGCGCGAGCCACCATCAGCATATATTTCTGCTTTAACGCTCACAATTATATTCCTTAGTTAGCCGGACTCTTATCGGCTGCCTTGCTGACCGACTGTCCTTCGCCCTGTACAATTACATATTGAAAACAGGTATCCAAAGCTTCTTTAATTTTTTCCGGATATTTGCCACCGGCCTGAGCAAAATCAGCTCTGCCACCACCTGAACCACCAACGACACTTGCGGCTGCTTTGACAATTTCACCAGCATTGATACCACGACTGATTAAAGATGAATCGACAGCACAGGCCAGAGCCACTTTGCCTGTCTCCGGACTGCTGGCTAGGATAACTACAGATTTAGGTTTATGCTTGAGCAATTCTTGAGCAATAGTTCTTAAATCGTCTGCTGAAGATGGGCTTAAATCGCTGGCGACGACGGAAATATCGCCGACCAGCTTGGCTTGTGCAAGTAAAGTTGGTATTTTAGTTAGCGCCAGTTGCCCTTGCAAAGACTGAGCCAGACGCTCCTTGTCTTTTAATTGTTCTTTTAATCGCTCAATTTGAGCCGCAAGTTCAACCGGATTAGTTTTAAGCAAATTAGTGGCATCTGTTAAATATGTCAATTGCTCATTGATATACTGCCAGGCAGTCGGCCCTGCCAGCGCTTCCACCCGCCTCTTTCCGGCAGATACGCTGCCTTCACTGATTAGTTTTATCAAGCCAATTTGAGAAACATTGCTGACATGTGTACCGCCACAAAACTCAAGGCTAAAATCGCCCATACGTACTACACGAACAATATCGCCATATTTTTCGTTAAACATGGCAACTGCCCCGGTTTTTTTTGCTTCTTCAACCGGCATAACCATAGTTTCAACAGCAGCATTACTGCCCACCCATTCATTCATCATAGCCTCAATTTGTTTGAGTTCCGACGCTTTTGGTTGCCTGTCAAGTGTAAAGTCAAAACGCATGCCTTGTGGTCCAACTTGAGACCCGGCTTGCAGAACTGTTTTACCAAAATAAACTCTGGCGGCGGCCAGAAAAACGTGAGCCGAACTGTGGTGCAACATTGCTGACTGCCGCCTGTCTTTGTCCACGCGAGAAATAATATTTTGACCGCTTCTAATTACGCCACTTTCTACTTTCACCCGATGCACGTATAAATCGCCATGTTTTTTAGTGTCAAGCACACGCAGCCTTGCATCTTTATTCTCCAATATACCAGTGTCACCAACCTGCCCACCGGATTCAGCATAGAATGGTGTTTCATCCAAAACAACCTCAGCCTCCTGCCCTTCGACAATTTCTTCTGCTGCCTTACCATCAGTAGTCAGGCCGACTATCTCACCTTCTCCTTCCAGTTTCTCATGTCCGACAAATTTTGTGCCGCCATTGCGTTTGCTTATTTCATTTAAATAATTGTCGGCGGCAATGTTGACATTGAATTTATTTACAGAAGAAACCTGCCCATGCTCTTTTTTAGCCGCCTCAAATCCGGCCATATCAATAACTTTGCCTTTTTCTCTGGCTATTTCTCTAGTTAATTCAACTGGATAACCGTAAGTGGAGTAAAGATTAAAGACAGCTTTACCATCCACTGTTTCATCGCTGCTGGCCAATAATTCATCCAGGACATTGCTGCCTTTTTCAATAGTATGGGCAAAGCGCTCTTCCTCTTCTTTGATAATTGTTTCCACAAGAGACTGAGCAGCAGCTAATTCCTGATAGTGATTGCCATATATTTTTACCACTGCCGGGACCAGCTTATATAAAAAAGGCTCTTTTTGCCCCAGAAGGCGACCGTAGCGTGCTGCTCGCCTGGTAATAAAGCGCAAGACATAACCGCGACCGAGATTGCTCATACGCACGCCATCAGCAGCCAGGAAAGTAATGCAGCGGGCATGATCAGTGATGATTTTCAAAGCAATATCTTGCTCGTGGCTGCCACCATATGTAACACCAGTTGCTTTTGAAGCTGCCTGTAAGACAGGAAAGAGCAAATCAGTTTCAAAAGTGTTTTGCTTTTTCTGTAAGATGAGAGCCACTCTATCGAGGCCTAAACCGGTGTCCACATTTTTCGCTGCCAGAGGTTTAAACTTGCCGGTCTCGTCTTTGAAAAGTTCCATGAAGACAAGATTCCAAAATTCAAGATAACGGTCGCATTCACATTTGCCCAGACCGCATTGGCCAGGTTCATCGCTGCAGCCATATTCAACACCACGATCGTAATAAATCTCTGAGCATGGCCCGCAAGGTCCTGTCGGTCCTGGCGGTCCCCAGAAATTATCTTTCCTTGACATACGAACAATACGCTCAACGGGTAGACCAACTTTTTTATGCCAAATCTGGAAAGCTTCCTCGTCAGCTGGCAGCTCATCGTCTCCACCAAAAATTGTCACTGACAGACGATCTCCCTCTAGGCCAAGCTCAGTGGTAACAAATTCCCAGGCCCAGGGAATTACTTCGGCCTTAAAATAATCCCCAAAGCTAAAATTGCCCAGCATTTCAAAGAAACTATGATGGCGGGCAGTACGGCCAACATTTTCAATATCTGAGTCTTTGCCACCAGCACGGGCACATTTTTGCGCCGTCACAACCCGCGGCGGATTGGTAGCAGCTGCCTGACCAAGGAAAATGGGCACAAAAGGCACCATGCCCGCCGACGTAAGAAGCAAAGTTGGATTATCCGGGATTAAGCTTGCACTGGGCAAATGCAGGTGTCCGCGCTTATCTCTGAAATAAGCAATAAACTTCTCTCGTATCTCATTGCCAGTTAAAGCCATCCGCTTGCCTCGTTAACCCCGGGCAGAATATAAATATGCTGATAATTCTACCAGTTTATGATCCTTCTATTAAACTGCTTTTCACCCTTTTGGGTGGGTCGAATTCACTATTTCGTGTGACAGTAAGAATCCAATGCTTATGTCAGTATTAAATACATAGGTAAACTATCAAGTCTTTAGAAACTCAGGGCCACAGACGGGGTATTTATATGAGCTTGATAGTCAAGAACAAGGGTAGGGGTACCCTTGTTCTTCTTTGTAAGAGCTGCTTGGTCTGGCTCCACTCGCCAAGACGCGCGTTTCGGCGAGGCAAGGCTTCTCCGCCTTTCCTGCCTGCCCCAGTAGCGGGCCAGGCGGCAATCTGCTAACCTTCATCTTGATTAAATTCAGATTTCAGGAAGATGCTCAGGTGCGGCTTAGCAAAGTTATCCTTTTTCATAAAAGATCAACATATGAGCTCAGAGCGATTGAATTTCGCGACTCACGCTTCATTGAATTACTGGAGCAAGAGCATATGGCTGTGCGTCTTGTCAAAAAATCACATTCAGAACATACCACCACTCTAGAAAGGCTGAGCCAAGAACTTAAAAAGAGAAAAATCAGCTTCACCAGTCAAGTTAGATCTTCCTTAACCCGCAAAATTGAAGACATTGATTTATTGATAGCGGTTGGTGGGGATGGCACTTTCCTTGACGCTTCCCATTATTTAGATAAAGTGCCTATTCTTGGAGTCAATTCAGCTTTGTCAACCAGTTTTGGGCATTTTTGTCTGGGAAATGAAAATAATTTTGGCTCCATGATCGATAAAATTGAATCAGAAACATTGTCATCGTTTAATTTGATGAGGTTAGTTGTAATCTTAAATGGTAAACCATTGCCTTTCTATGCCTTAAATGAGGTATTAATCGCTCACAAAAACCCAGCCGCCACCAGCAGATATATAATTGCGAAGAATAATGATAATGAAGAACAACTATCTTCTGGAGTCTGGATTTCTACTGCCGCAGGATCAACGGGATCAATGCGCGCAGTCGGTGGTCAGGTATTGCCCATTACCTCACGCCAGTTTCAATACTATGTACGTGAACCTTGCATACGGCCGGGCGACAAAAAACAATTGCAACAAGGGCTATTAGAGGAAGGCGAGTCAATAAAATTCATTTCGCAAATGCGCCAAGGAACAATTTTTATTGATGGACAGCACATAGAATATCCATTTACAGGTGGCGATGAAGTGATTATTAAAGCCAATGGCATTGATCTGCGCGCCTTTGTTGATCCTGAGATTAACAATCGTTTCGTTTGTTGATTATAAATCCCGATATAAGCATGAGATTCCTGGCCATTGCCGCCGCTAAAATATCATCCAGTTCAATCAAGTTATCTGGAGCTGGTATGGGTTCAAGCTTGCCGGGGAAAATTGCTTGTGCTATAGATTCCACACTTTTGCCTTATTTAACCAGCCAGCTTACTCAAGGATGTGTTGCTGTCAGCGGCACTAATGGCAAAAGTACATCTTCCGGCTTGCTCGCTTCAATTTTGCGAACTGCCGGTTACAAAATCATTCATAATCGCCAGGGGGCCAATCTTGTTGCCGGCATTACCGCCAGCCTGGTTGAATCTGCCGATCTAAGTGGGCAGCTTAAAGCAGACCTTGGTATATTTGAAGTTGATGAAGCAGCGCTACCCGTATTAACCAAACAAGTGGTTTGCAAAACTGTTGTAGTCACCAATCTTTTTCGTGACCAACTCGATCGTTATGGTGAATTAGATAAAACAGCCAGTCTTATCGCCGAGGGTCTTAAAGCCAACAATTCAACAGCCATACTAAATGCTGATGACGCCAACGTTTGTAATTTGCCTTGCCCGGCAGCAAAGATTTATTATGGTTTAAATGATATCAATCCTTTAGAACGAAGCGGCTGCGGCATTGACTTGGCCGATGAGTATACTATCAAAGAAGTCGCTTATTGCCCGCACTGTGGCAAAGAAATTACATATGAAAATAGTGCTTCTGGGGCTAAGGGATGGCATTGCACTCAGTGCACATACAGCCGGCCACCTCTAGATGTTTACGCCAGTGAAATTGAATTGCTGGCTGCCTCCTCAAAATTTACACTTAACTATAAACAAGAAAAGTTAGACATAGCGCTGCCTTTGCCTGGAGTGTTCAATGTCTATAACGCTCTGGCCGCAGCAGCTGCTGCACTAACTATGAATGTGAGCTTGCCAATAATAAAAGATGGTTTGCAAGTTTACCAGACCCTTTTTGGTCGATCCGAAAAAATAAAAATAAATGGACGCACAATAATTATTCAGCTGATCAAAAACCCTGCTGGCGCCAGCCAGGCAATTAGAGCTTTTCTTGACTCTAGGTGTCCTCAAGCAATCATTGCCATTAACGATAATATTGCTGACGGCCGAGATATTTCCTGGCTCTGGGACGCTCAGTTCGAATTGCTAAGCAACGCTCATTGCCAGTTTATTGTTAGCGGACAAAGAGCAGAAGATATGGTCGTTCGCCTTAAATATGCAGGCGTCAATAGCAAGCAAATAGATTGCTATCCTGTTTTGTCTGCAGCTTTAAAACAGGCTCTTGCTCAAACACCAGCCGGCAGCACCATCTGGATTTTACCAACCTATACAGCCTTACTTGAATTGCAAAAACTTCTCAAAGGATACAAAATCGAGTATGCCTGAGCCGCAGCAAAATATCGTCGGCCAAATCATTGCTGAACGCTGGCAGATTACCGAGCTATTAGGCAACGGTTTTATGAGTTACGTCTATAAAGCTCAGGACGTTGAGACCGGCAAAATTATTGCTTTGAAGCTAATTAAGAGCAACCTTTTACCAAAATCAGCCGATCTCAAGATTCTGGAAAAACAAGCAAAAACTTTTATTGCTCTCAATCATGAGAACATAGCCAATTACTACAATTTATATCTGTCCCCCGATGATCGCTTGTTTTTATTTTGTGATTACCTGCAAGGACAAAATCTAGCCACATGGCTAGGCAAAAAAGGAAAGCTGAGCATAGAACAATCTATTCAAATTTTTCAGCAGGTTTGCGCTGGATTATGTTATGCCCATGAGAAAAAAATTTGGCATGGAGATTTAAGACCAAGTAATGTATTCATTGTCAATGACCAATTTAGTGTCGATGAAGCAAAAATTATTGACTTTGGTTTTATGAATTTAATTGCCAATCAAGACGACCAAACAGTCACCACCTCTATTAGAACGGCCTTTGGTAATGCGCCCTATATTAGCCCGGAGCAAAAAGCCGGGCAGAATATTGATCAACGTTGTGATTTATATGCTCTGGGCTGCCTAATGTATGAAACACTGACGGGAAAGCCTCCTTATGTTGGCGCTACTGCAATGGCTACCGCCTATAAACAAAAACAGCAAACAACAACTGCGTTGCATGACATATTACCAGCGCACCCTCTTTTATCCCGCTATCAAACTATAGTCAGTAAGCTGCTCAAAGCCAATCGCCAAGAAAGGTATCAGTCAGCGTTTGATTTAAAAGCCGATCTCGATTTGATTTCGCAAGCCAGTGACAGTGAATGGCTGCGAAAAGCCAAGGCTTTAAAACAATCCACCTACTCTAAACTAGCTGCTAAACGCTGGCATATATTAATTGCAGTCCTAGCAATAACCTTGCTGACAGTTATTGCTGTACAAGTCATATCTACTATTGGCCCATATTACCAGCCATGGGCAGGCATAGCTAATTTTGATGATAGCAAATTATGGCTTGTGCAAGAAAAACAAATACCAAATCCATCCAGTTCCGTACTCAAACAAAAATATTTATTGTCCGCAAAATTAGCGTCGCTAAGAGAGAATAAACAAGAGGACTCTCAAGACTATGCTCAAACTCTTTTTGCATACTCTCGTGTATTACTGAGCTGCGGTCAATGGCAGGAGGCTCAAGCAGCGCTTGCTGAAATGCAGAAAATGGAACTGAAAAATAGTGAGGTCAGACCAGCCGATATTTTTGCACATCTTGCCCTGACATATTTTATGTTATCTAATCTGCCTGTTGCCGAGAAATATTGCCAACAGGCGCTAAGGACAGCCGGACAAGAATCTAATTGGGTTATCGATAAAATTATTGTTTTAAAAATCCTTGGTGATCTCTACACCGCCAGAGATGAAGATAAGAAGGCTATGGCAACATACGAACAATTGCACCAATTAGTCTGGGAAACGCGCCTGCATAATCCCTCTGGTTATGCTTATGCCTGTGCATTGCTTGCGGACGCTTACCGCAAAGATAAACAATACGCTCAAGCAGAAAAATTATATAAAGAAGCGATCGATTGGGGTATTAATTTTGTTGGACAGAAGGAGCTCTTCATGGCCAAAGCTTTTTATGGTCTGGCTTTAACACAATATCAATTAGGCGAATTAGCCCAAGCCGAAACCCAATTACAGCAAGCATTGCCTATTGCTATTGCTCATCAAGGACAGAAGAGCAATTTTGTTATCGCTCTTAAGGGCTTCAACGATTATTTGCTTTTTCACCAGAACTCACTTGCATGGGCAAAGCAACACTGGCAATAATCTGCTTACCTTTCAAGTTCGCGCTTGATGTCTGACATAAGTCTGTAGAGGTGTAACGGATCTTTAGGTAGAGGCTCGAAATCGTACTGCTCGTAGAAAGCTTTAGCCTTATCATCCTTAGCATGAATAACAAAGGCTCTCAGTCCGGCTAACTGCGATGCGCTGAAAGCTCTATAGAGAGCATCTTTCAACAGCCCTTTACCTAATCCTTTCCCTTGCATTGATTGGTCTATAGCAAGTCTGGCCAGGATGATTACCGGAACAGCTGCATAACCTCCAAGTCCTTTGGTCATGCGCTCCGGTGCTGTCTCACGACTGATCGAACCATACAGCAATGTGTAATATCCAACAACCTTGTTGTCCGCCGTCGCCACGTAAGTGACCGTGCCGTGGCTGCGCTGACTCTGAAGCGCATGTTTGTGCAGGTAGCCATTGAGTGCTGCTTCGCCGCAATCGAAGCTATCGACCTTATGCCTCGGCTCAAGGGGGCAGGGCTTCTCCATCATTGCTTCTTATCGAATACGCCAGGTTCGGTCAGAAGTTTTCGCAGTTTTGGGTACTGGCGTGGTGCGGCTTCAAGAGCATCACAAAAGGTTTTCCATTGATCATCTGCAAGGATGAAATGACGTTGCTCAAGGACAACATCCTGGGCGGCCTCAAAAGCCTGTTCCAATACAAAATTGCTCACCGTTGTGTGCTTGAGCTGGGCGGCCTGAGTAATAACTTGTTTCTGTTGAGGCGTTACACGAATGTTCAGATTCGTTTCTCGTTTCTTGCTATTTGCTGCACTAGTCATGATGACAGTCTCCTTACGATTAGCCTCTATATTACCACATGTAAGCACATTGTGCGCACAAATGTTACGCCTTTCGAAAGAAGGCAGCAGTATTAATCTTTGTGATTACTGGTTCAAGATCCACGTAAAAAGCGAGGATGGAGTTGAATTGTCGACCATTTGTCGACAGTTGAAAATGCTGACTCCTGATGGGAAAATGCTAACAGCTGGACTTTAGCAGATCTCTATTTGTTAGCCAGTCGGCATATGGAACAGATGAACAGAGATAACCATATACGGTATCACCAAGATCTGTGATCTATATACAAAAATCGGATTTACCAAAGTCCAGTAACAACATTCATAAAGAATTAAATGCTGTTTGATTGCACCTTGTAGTCCTTTGGAATTTGAAAGGACGCATCGGGCATAGGATTGGCATTCCATTCTTTTAGCCGGTAAATATAGCTAAACGGTGCCTTGCACTCGCAACGCACAAGACAACCGGTTTTTTCATCGAACCACCAATAATATTTGTCGCTCGGTTCTGCCCATTCCTTGCATTTGTGACCATAAATATTTTTTTCTCCAATCAGCCTAACGTCCGCGCGAAAGGGATTTAAGTACTTAAAAAGCTGATCGTCTAAATCATCAAGCAATTTTAACTCGGCAACAAACGCCTCCCCGCTTTCTATGCTCACAATTTTTTTAAGGGGATCCAGCAAGTAGCGTTTGCGTTCAGGAATATCAAAGATGGCATATTCACTATTGCTTTTTGCATTGCCTTTCCAAAACATATGGCCTCTACCGTCAGAAGAAACTGTAAAGGTTAGCATCAAACAACTTCCCTTTTGGTTTTCTCCATGAAAATATGGCGTAACCAATAGTTCCAAAAGACCAAAGTAATACAATTATCCATGCTATCTCTGCTGCCATAAACATTGATTTATTCTCTAGGCTCGCATCCGCAACAAAAATCTTTGTTATGATATACCCAAACTGGCTGCAGAGAAATCCCAGAAACGCGAATAAGAAAAGATCGGCCTTATAAATATGCAGCTTGATCAAGAAACCAGTATAGATGCCCTTGTGGTCTTATTTGAGCAGCTGGCACGGTGCTCTTGCCGGTAAGTACTTGTTTCATAACAGCGCTCTTATCGGAACCGGTGACAAGAAAAGCAACGGCTTTGCTGCTTTCTAGAACAGGCAGAGTGAGCGTGATTCTATCTTCAGGTTTTACACCTTTTACTGCTTTAACCCAGGCAGTTTTTTCTTTTAACACATCGCTGCCTGGAAATAAGGAGGCTGTGTGGCCATCACTACCAATACCGAGCAAAGTGACGTCAAATAAAAATTTGTTTGCCACTAAAACTCTGCCACCATAGAAAGCTTGTAATTCTTTCTCATAAGCAGCGGCTGCTAATTCAGCGTCGCCTAACTCTGTTGGAACAGCATGAATATTTCCTTCCGGAATGGAAACATTATCAAGTAAGGCAGTTTTCACCATTTTGAAATTGCTCAATTGATCATTTTTGGGCACAAATCGTTCATCACCCCAAAAAACATGGACCTTTGACCAGGAAATTTTGCTCGAAAATTCCGGCTTAGCCAGAGTTTCATATAAAAGCTTTGGCGTTTTTCCGCCTGATAAACACAAAGACAAATTACCAGCATTGATATTTAAGCGTTCGACCAGCCAACCAGCGACTCTCTCCGCCACTGCCAGATTATCGGCTTGGACGTCCACAATAGCCTCTTGAGATTTGATCATTATTTGTTACCCCAATACCTCATGCCCAAATTACAGACAAATTCCCTCTTTCTCATGGCAACCTAAGTTAATTTTAAATGCTCAGGGAGAATAAAGGCTTATTTTTCCAATTATGATCAACTTTATTGCCTATCTCTGCCATCAATAATGATTTTGCGGTAAAACCGATATGATTTAGACCCCGTTAATAATGCTGGTGATGACAATAAGTGACAACAAATATCAATATTCTTAAGCAACAAGCAGCTGCTAAAGCTGTTGACCTGGTAGAAAACAAAATGATAGTTGGTCTGGGCAGCGGCACTACCGCAGCTTATGCCATAGATATGCTGGCCAAGCGAGTAGCTGGTGGGTTAGACATTACAGCCATAGCTACGTCAGAACAATCACAGGAGCAGGCTGAAAAAGGTGGTATTCGCATGACATCCCTTTCTCAGCCTACAGAAATTGATATCACTATTGATGGAGCCGATCAGGTAGAAAAAGGTTCGCTAGATTTAATCAAAGGACTTGGTGGTGCTTTATTAAGAGAAAAAATGGTTGCTTCAGCAAGCAAACAATTAGTAATTATTATAGATGAGCGCAAGTTGGTCGACGAGCTTGGTGAAAGATCACCATTGCCTGTGGAAATAATTCCTTTTGCCTGGGAAATAACCCAAGCGCGGATATCTCAATTTTGCCCGCAAGTTACGCTGCGTCTTAATCCTAATAAACAGCCGGTATTAACAGACGGCGGTCATTTTATTTTGGATTGCCAGTTTCAAAAAATTGATAATGCAGCTAACTTAGCTCGCGATCTCAAATTACTTCCAGGCGTGGTAGAAACAGGACTTTTTGTTAATTTAGCCAGCCTGGTAATTGTTGCTGGACAAAATGGTATAACCATTTTGCAAAAAGAATAAAAACCATTGCCTAAGTCAAGATAAGCCGACTAAGGACTAGATCACCTGTTACAATGAGCAGATAAATGTTTGAGCCACTTGATCCAGAAGAGATCAAAGACCAGAGGAGAAAATCTAATGAAAACGGAACAAGCTGTTAATCCTCTTAAATCACTTAATAACTATGGGCAGTCAGTATGGCTTGATTATGTGAGAAGAAACATACTCATTGACGGCGAATTAAAAAAAATGATTAGGGAAGACGGCTTGAAAGGCATGACTTCCAACCCTTCTATTTTTGAAAAGGCTATTGGCGGCAGCAATGATTATGATTCAGCCTTGCAAAAACTGCTTGCTCAGGGTCTTAAGCCAATGGCACTTTATGAACATCTGGCTATTGAAGATATACAGATGTCAGCGGACTTACTTAAACCGGTTTACGATGAAACAAAAGGACATGATGGCTATGTCAGTCTGGAAGTTTCTCCTCGTTTAGCGTTTGACACAGAAGCAACAATAGCTGAGGCGCGGCGTTTATGGCAGGCGGTGGGACGCAAGAATATTATGATTAAAGTCCCAGGCACAACTGCTGGTATTCCTGCTTTAGAAACATTGATTGCTGAAGGAATCAATATAAACGTTACTCTTTTATTTGCTCAATCGACCTATAAGCAGGTTGCTGAAGCCTTTATTAGGGGATTAGAGAAATTGGCGAAAAATGGCGGCGATGTTAGCAAGGTAGCAAGTGTTGCCAGCTTCTTTATCAGTCGTATTGATTCAGCTGTTGATCAGCGCATTAATGATCGTCTAAAAAGCAGCACCGTTTCAGAAGAGAAAACCCAACTGGAAAGTTTGCTTGGCAAAATAGCTGTAGCCAATGCTCGTTTAACTTATCAGTTGTACAAACAAATTATCGCCCAGCCAAATTGGCAGGCTTTAGCAAAAAAAGGAGCCATGCCACAAAGACTTCTCTGGGCAAGCACCAGCACTAAAAATCCGCAATATAGTGATGTTTATTATGTGGAAGAATTGATCGGGCCCGATACTGTCAATACCATTCCTCCTGCCACTTATGATGCTTTTCGTGATCATGGCAAAGCAGCCAGGACGCTAGAGGCGCATTTAGAAGAATCTTCTGCCATGTTAATTAGCTTGAAAAAATCAGGAATTTCTCTTGATGATGTCTGCAAAAAGCTGGTAGATGACGGCGTAAAATTATTTGCCGACGCTTTTGATAAATTGTTGGCTGTATTGGAAAAGAAGCATACTGCCATGTGTGCCAGTAAGCCAGATAATGAACTCAACAAAATGACTTACAAATTAGGCAGTACTGAATTAGAGTTAGAAGTAAAAAAAAAAATTGATGACTGGCAAACCTCAGGAAAAATAAAACAATTATGGTCAGCCGATGCTAGCCTGTGGACTAATACCGATGAAAACCACTGGCTTGGCTGGCTGAGCGTTACCGATGATCAATTAGCGCATCTTGGCAATCTGCAAGCGCTAAATGCTGATTTAAATAAATTTGGTTTTAAACAAGCTCTTTTAATTGGCATGGGTGGCTCAAGCTTAGGCCCGGCTGTGCTTTCTTCTGCCTTTGGCAAAATAACCGGTAATCCTCAATTTTATATGCTCGATTCAACCGTGCCGGCTCAGATCAAAGCTATAGAAGATCAACTAGATCTCAACAATACTATTTTTATTGTTTCCAGCAAATCAGGCAGCACACTTGAGCCTAATATTTTAAAAGATTATTTTTTTGAAAAAGTAAAATCCAAGTTGGGAGCTGCTGAAGCAGGACGCCGTTTTATAGCCGTTACTGACCCTGGCTCTCAATTAGAGAAAATAGCTAAAGCAGAACGTTTTCGTTACATCTTCCATGGGTTACCATCAATCGGCGGACGTTATTCAATATTGTCTAATTTTGGCATGGTACCAGCCGCAGTGATTGGCCTTGACCTGGCATGTTTTCTAGACAAGGCAGATTTAATGGTTCAGTCATGTGGCACTTCTGTGCCGGCAGAACAAAATTCTGGTGTTATCCTGGGCATAATCTTAGGTGTTATGGCTAATCATGGACACGACAAAATTACTTTTGTTATCAGTCCGGCTATGTCCGAATTGGGCGCCTGGCTGGAACAACTGCTAGCAGAATCAACCGGCAAAATTGGCAAAGGCTTAATTCCCATAAATGGAGAAGATTTAAGCCCTGCATCAATGTATGGCAAAGATCGCCTTTTTATTTATATAAGCTTAGAGACAAATCTAGATCCAGCCCAAGAAAAAGCCATAAATGAGTTAGAAAAAGCCGGACAACCTGTAGTACGCATTGAGCTCAAGGACATGTATGACTTAGCTCAGGAGTTTTTCCGTTTTGAAATTGCCACCAGTGTTGCTGGCTCGGTTATGGGCATTAATCCTTTCAATCAGCCTGATGTGGAAGCAAGTAAAGTTGCTACTCGCAATTTAACCAGCGAATATGAAAAATCCGGTAAATTGGTCACCGCAGCACCGTCATTTACAGTCAGTAAAGATAATTGCACAATTGAGCTGTTTACAGATCAATCTAATTGGCTGTCTATAACGAAGGATTGCCAGGACAAACAGTCGTTGGCAGCAATTCTAAAATCTTTTCTTGGTTTGGTCAAACCTGCTGATTATATAGCAATTTTAGGGTATATGGAAATGAGCGTAGCTAATAAAGCTGCTTTAGGAACAATGCGCCAGATTCTGCATGACAATTTGCAAATTGCCACTTGCTTGGGTTTTGGACCGCGTTACCTGCATTCAACGGGACAGGTGTACAAAGGTGGACCCAATACTGGTGTCTTTTTACAACTCACCGCCGATGATACCGTAGATTTACCCGTACCTGGTAAAAAATACACCTTTTCTCTTGTAAAAACAGCACAAGCTCTGGGAGACTATCAAGTGTTAACAGAAAGAAAAAGAAGAATTATTAGAGCTCATATTAAAGGAAACCTTTCTGAGGGTCTTACCCTTCTTCTGCAAGCCATAAAAGAGTCTTCTATGCCTCTAGTTGAACAACGGTCCCGGTAATAACCAGCAATGTATAATATATCGAGTTAAGGAAACAGTTATGACAGTTACAGTAGTTAATCCGTCTGTTGGCGTAGCTGATATTTGTGAAGTACCAGCCCGCCCATGTGTAATTATCATCTTTGGCGCTGCCGGTGATCTGACTAAACGTAAATTGATACCGGCTCTTTATAATTTGCATTTGAATAAGCAGCTTCCGGAAAATTTTGCAATTATAGGTCTGGCAAGAGCTGACAAGAACGACGATGTATTTAGAAAAGAGCTAGCTACGGCAATGCAAGAATATACCACAGCCAAACTGGATGACAAACAGTGGCAATGGCTAGAACAGCGAACACACTATCTTCAGGGCAATTTTGAAAATCCGGAAAGCTATAATAGCCTAGCTAAGTTGCTGCAATCTGTTGATCAAAAACACGGCACACAAGGAAATTACTTATTTTATCTGGCTACTGCTGAAGATTATTTTGAAACAATTGTAGAACAAATTAGCAAAGTTAAACTGCATAAAGGCGATGAGGATCAATGGCGTCATTTCATCATCGAAAAGCCCTTTGGCCGCGATCTTGCCTCAGCCCATCAATTAAACAAAAAGCTTTTGTCTATCCTTAAAGAAAATCAGATTTATAGAATTGATCATTATTTAGGCAAAGAAACAGTACAAAATATTCTTGTTTTTCGCTTTGGTAATGGCATATTTGAACCGGCCTGGAATAATCATTACATTGATCATGTGCAGATTACCGTTGCGGAAACGGTTGGCGTGGAAAGCCGCGGTGGTTTTTATGAAAAAGCTGGAGCACTCAGAGATATGATTCCGAATCATCTATTTCAATTGCTTAGCTTTATTGCTATGGAACCACCAAACACCTTCGAGGCTGATGCAGTGCGCACCAAAAAAGCGGAAGTGATTAATGCTGTGCGCCCTCTTGCCCACGATGACGTGCGCTTGAACGTTATAAGAGGCCAATATGACACTGGTGAAGTTGATAATCAGGCCGTCCAGGCTTACCGCATGGAAAACCGTGTTGCGCCTGACTCAAATATAGAAACATTTGTAGCCATGAAATTGATGATTGATAACTGGCGCTGGGTGGGTGTACCTTTTTATGTACGTACCGGCAAACGATTGGCCAAAAGAACAACTGAAATTTCTATCCAGTTCAAAGCACCACCTTTATGTTTATTTAGAAACACTACGGTATCAAAATTGGTGCCTAATTTCCTCATTATGAACATTCAACCGCACGAAGGCATATCTTTGCAATTTGGAGCTAAAACACCTGGAGCCTTGTTGCAAATTGGGCGCGTACAGATGGATTTTGACTATCAGGATTATTTTGGCCCTTCACCCAGCACCGGCTATGAAACACTTATCTACGATTGTATGATGGGCGACCAAACTTTGTTTCAGAGAGACGACAACGTGGAAGCTGGTTGGCGCGTAGTGGCGCCGATTCAACAAGTATGGAGCGTTGAAAAACCGGCAGATTTTCCTAATTATAGTGCCGGCAGCTGGGGACCGCAGGCAGCTCACCAATTACTAGTTCGCGACGGCCGCCAATGGCGAATTTAATCAATGTGCTATTCTAAGAAACAGTCTATTCGTTTCTCTTAGGCATTATTTTATGGCAAAAAGCGCTGGCAAAGAAAATGGTCTCCTCTTCAATTTCGATCAATTGAATAAAGACGACCAGGCATTAATAGAGGCGGCTATTAAGGTACTGAAAGCTAATTATCATCCCATCAGGCATCAGGTTGGTGCGGCTTTGCGCACTGCGTCGGGCAAAATCTATAGCTGTGTCAATGTCTACTCAATTGGTTATGCTGTGCATGCAGAGGCCGCTGCTCTGGGAGCAGCAATATCGGCCGGAGAAAGAGAATTTGTCTCGATTGTGGCAGTAAAAAAAATTGACGAAGACTACCCTGTTGTTTCTCCTTGCGGCAATTGCCGGCAACTAATAGTTGATTATGCCAACCAGGCTATAGTGATATTTAATTTTAAAGGACAGGCAGTCAAGGCCAAAGCCAGCGATTTGCTTCCTGGTGCGTACGAAAATTCATTTACTGCCGGCATTCGTTCTGGCAGCGTCAAATTACCCCAGCAGTAAGAACTAGTCTCAAAGTTAAATATGATCGATAATATAAAAAAAGTGCTTCTTGTTGATGATGATCAAAACATTCGTTTTGTGGCTCAGATGACACTGGAAGGCTTGACCGAATGGAAAATTATTCCAGCTGAATCAGGCAAAGCAGCTATTGAAACTGCTCCAAAAGAAATGCCCGATTTAATTCTGCTTGATGTGATGATGCCGGAAATGGATGGACCAACAACCCTTAAGAAACTGCAAGAAAATCCAGCTTTACGTCCTATCCCAGTTATTTTCATGACTGCGAAAATACAAACCGATGAACTGGAAAATTATCTTAAATTAGGCGCAGCTGGTGTAATTGGCAAACCATTTGATCCTATGACTTTGCCCGATGAAATAGCCAAAATACTGAATAGCGTCAAGCGCTAAGGATTGAAAAGAATAATAGCGAAGCACGGTCCAAGCAGCTCTAAAAAACTAATTCTCCGTTGGCAATGACATGCTTAATCGACAGCGTTTGCTTGTCCCAGACAACTAAATCGGCTCGCCTGCCTGGTTTTATTTGGCCAAGACAATGATCAAGATGCATAGCACAAGCTGGATTGGATGTTGCCATTTTAATAGCCTCTGGGAAAGTAGCTATACCCCATTTGACTATATTGCGAACAGCTTCGCTAAGCGTAATTGAAGCTCCGACTAATTCACCACCAGTGGTACCGACACTGGCCATATCAGTGACAAGAATTACCCTGTCAACTCCTTTAGTTTCTACAAGCAACTTGACCATATTAGGATCAACGTGTAATCCATCACAAATAACACAGCAATAGATGTCTTTTGCCAGCAATCCAGCCACTACAGCTCCAGGATGGCGCTGGTGTATAGGCGGCAAAGCATTCAAAATATGCGTAACCATGCTTATGCCCCAACCAAACGCCTCCATGGCTTCATCGAATGTGGCGTTGGAGTGGCCAAGCGATGCAACTATTGCCTGCTGGCGCAGATATTCGATAGCCTGCTTGCCATTTTTAAGCTCCGGAGCCAATGTCATAAGCTTCACAGAAGGTCGCGCCAGCTCTTTCAGCAGCGGCATATGGAATGGTTGTAAGAGCTGCTTGGGATGCACGCCTGGCTTTTCTGGTGATAAAAAAGGACCCTCCAGATGGATGCCCGGCATAACAATTAACTCGGTGGCATTAAATTTGCCTGCTTCTTTCTTGAGTGTATGGCTTAATTGTCCAGTTGCTCCCATGGATTCCAGAAAAGAAATATTTTTTTTGAGATGCTCTAAATCGTCGGTGATCAATGTTGGTAAAAAAGCGGTCACCCCAGCTCTTAAAAGCACATGGCAAAGCTGAGCAAATTGACCAGGAGTCGGATCTGCCCATAGATTGCATTGAGGAGAACCATTGACCTGCAAGTCAAAAAGACCGGCACTAACATAGCAACCCTGAGCGTCTATAACCTGTTCCGGCTGATAATGTTCCGGTTTTTTTTGCTCATCGCCAATATCTGTAGCATCTTGAACCAAATATAGCTGCCCGTTTTCAATATGTATATCAGCCAATTCAATCTTTTCCGGGTTTATAACCTGTGCCTGCCTGATAAATAAATCCTTCATCCCTCTTTCATCTCTTAATCGTCATAACCCTTTACAACTAACCCTATTACGGGTCTGCTTAAGCTTAGTTTTAAGCCTAATGGGGAATAGAAAAATAGCGGACTAAAAAAATCGAATGACCATGGCCATGGTTGAAATCAATTCTACTCTTAATACTAAACCAGATCCTGAACAAGCAGCTGACAAACAATGGGATGTCAAATCTTTATTGGAAAAGGTGCTTGAATTGCAGGATTTGCTTATGCAAGCTCAGGAAAAAAATATCCTTCTATCAGCCCAGGCTAGAGAATTAGAGCGGGCGGCACGAGACGCAGAAGACCTCAAAGCTGAACTATCCGCCCAAGCACTGGTTTTGGCTGATAAATCACGTGAAAATAAAACTTTGCATCAAGAATTCTCGCGTGTCAGCGGCTTATTGGATATCAAGCTAGAAGAAATTGAAGAAGCAAAGGCAACCATACTGGAACTTGAGCAACAAATAAAAAGTAAGGAACAAGAGCGCGATATCTTGCTGGTTATGCTCGCTGATATGGAAGCAGCCCAGAAACGCACCCTAGGAGAGTTGGCAAAGACTCAAGATCCCACCAAAGGCACTGTTAACAAAGACAAAGCCCAATCGACAACCGGAAACTGGTTGCGACATATCACAGGGCAAAAATAGGGGCAAAAATGCCAATTCTTTCATCTTTCTCCAATCTCTGACTGGGCTTGGCAAAGCCAGTTTCTTATGCTTATGTCATAAAAAAATACATTCATTGCATATCTCCTCACTATGCCAACCACCTTGACGCAACATACGTCACCAAATACGATTGCATTTCAAAACCCTTCGCGCAAAATATTTTGCTATGTCAAAAATTACAATTGTCAGCCGGCCCGAACAACACTTATTAATCGATATAAGTGGTTGCCTTTCTTTTAAAGAGGCAATAGAGCAACTCAGTGCTGCTCTTTTAAGTGCCAACCAATTCTGGCAAGGCACAATAGTAGACCTTGACTTAGGCAAACTACTATTGGACAAAGCCCAGCTTGCTCAAATAATCGCGCTGACAAAAGGTGTAGGTATCTGTACCAAGGATGTTTTTTCTGAACATCCGGAAACAGTTAAGTCTTTAAAAGAATTGGAAGCAATGCTGGCAATTGCGATTAACAAGGAAGAAGCAGCCAACCTATCTTCTGTAGCCATGTTGCCTGATCCCAGTGAGCATGCAGAATTAGATGCAAATATTGGGCAAATGGTCCTGTTTGAAGATAAGGACACAAGCACAACCGCAAAAGAGATTGCGCCAGTAGGCCGCGAAATGATTACTAGCGTAGATGACTTGCCGGCTAATAATGAATCTTGCCATCAAAAACAAAGCCATTCCCCAAACGATGCAGAACAAAATGTGCCAAGCCCCGGCAAAAAGCAATCTTTATATATAAAACAGACTTTACGCGCCGGTCAAGCGGTCAGCCATAAAGGCGATCTGGTTATTATAGGTGATGTTAATGCCGGTGCCGAAGTGCTTGCCGAAGGTGATATCGCTGTCTGGGGATCTCTAAGAGGCATAGCCCATGCCGGTGTGGGTGGCAATACCAAGGCCGAAATTCGGGCTCTGCGTCTGCAGCCAATTCAACTTCGAATCGCGCATTATATTGCCCGTTCGCCGGATGCTTTATTGACTGCCAACTCAATTTTGACTGCTTCTCCTTTTATGGCAGAAACAGCCAAACTGGTTGACGGCAAAATACGCATCTTACGTGAAAATTTTGACTGAAAAAAGGGGAGAAAGCATGGAAGGACGAGTCATAGTCATAACTTCAGGGAAAGGCGGCGTAGGCAAGACAACTGCCTCAGCCAATATTGGTGTGGCACTGGCCAACACCGGAGCCAGTGTGGCGCTAATAGATATGGATATAGGTTTGCGCAATCTAGATATCTTGATGGGATTGGAAAACCGCGTTGTCTACAATCTGGTTGATGTTGTCGAGGAGCGCTGCAAATTAAGACAGGCACTGGTACGCGATAAGCGCCTGCCCAATTTGAGTCTTCTTCCGGCAGCTCAAACTAGAGACAAAACAGCTGTCAATGCTGAGCAAATGAAAAAGCTGTGCATTGAATTGAAAAGCTCCTTTGAATTTGTCATCGTTGACAGTCCAGCCGGCATTGAAACCGGCTTCCAAAACGCTGTTGCTGGAGCCCAAGAAGCTATTATTATCACCACGCCTGAAATGTCGGCTGTCAGAGACGCTGATCGTATTATCGGTCTATTGGAAGCCAAAAAAGACGAAATAGAAGAGTACCGTCTTGTCATCAATCGAATTCGTCCAGAAATGGTACGAGCCAGTGACATGATGAGTGTTGATGATGTACTGGAAATATTGTCAGTCAAGCTTTTAGGAGTAGTGCCGGAAGACGAAGAGATTATTATCTCTACCAATAAAGGCGAGCCGGTTGCCGGAACTGACAATATCCGCTCTGGGATGGCATTCCGCAATATAGCCAGACGTTTGCGCGGCGAGGATGTGCCTTTACTTGACCTCGATGTGCCAAACGGTGGCTGGCTAAATCGCCTGGTCAGCTTTTTTAATCCGGTTAGAGTATGACGTGGAGGAACCCAAAAGTGCAATTACTGAATTGGTTTTTCCATTTAGACAGCAGCGAATCGGTTAGAAGCACGGCTAAAGACCGTATGCGAAAAATGCTGGTTTATGATCGCCTTGAATTGCCAGCCGGACGGTTAGAGGTGTTGCAAGAAGAACTCCTGGCTGTGGTCTCCAGATACTTTGAGCTGGATGCTGAAACCACAAACTTTGACCTGCAACAATCGGAACGCAAAGCAGCTTTAATTGCTAATTTCCGCCTGCTGCGATCAAAGTGCTAAGATAGCCCTCTATTTAGCTGCTTCGAGTGTAGATTTTGTCGCCAATTTCCCGTCCTATGGAGCGTCCGCTACTAGTTGACATTATCCAGGCTTTTACACGGGGCCTTGACCCATGGCTTTGTGGGGCAACGTTGTTTTTAGTTGGCATTGGTTTGTCAATATTGCACTGGTCACAACCAACTCCTGGCTTCTTTGAGCGCCAGGCACAGTTTGCTATCTGCGGCCTGGTCCTTTTTTTATTTTTCAGCCATTTGTCTTATAAGATGCTGACTAATAAATTTACTGTCTGGATTCTCTATATAATCAATATATTCCTTTTGTTAGCAGTAATGATCAAAGGGCATGCCGCTCAAGGAGCCCAGCGCTGGCTTGCTCTTGGCCCTATAACTCTGCAGCCATCTGAAATTGCCAAACTAGTGGTAATTTTTACCCTGGCAGCCTGGTTCAGTCGCAGACCAATTAAAAGTTTTCTGGATATTTTCAAAGCATTACTTATAATTTTGCTGCCGGCAGTGTTGGTTTTTAAGCAGCCGGATCTAGGCACATCTCTTACATTCGGGGCCATTTTTTTGGGCATGTCTTTCTGGTCAGGGGCAACGATACTTGACATATTGATTTTACTCAGTCCAATAATTAGTCTTATTTTAAATGCCCTGAACCATATGTGGTGGCTTGAATTCTGTTTTTTGCTTGCTATCTCACTTTCTTTTTTCTGGCGCAAAAGAAATAGGTGGAAAAAATCTGTCAGAGTAATATTGGTGGCATCGATAGTTTTAATAAATCTGGCTGCCGGAGCAGCGCGTCCTCACTTATGGGGACTATTAAAAGAATACCAACAAAAGCGTTTAACCAGTTTTGTCAATCCATATGTTGATCCGAAAGGTTCCGGATATCATATTTTGCAAAGTCTCATTGCCATCGGTGGTGGTGGTATTCTCGGCGCAGGACTTGGCAAAGGGAATCAAAGTCAGGGGGCATTTATACCGGAAAGGCATACTGATTTTATTTTTGCCGTTATTGGCGAAGAACTTGGTTTCAAAATATCAGCTTTAATCATTATTGCTTATGCAATCATTTGTTGGCGTGGTGTGTCCATTGCTCAGCAAAGTATGAAAGATCCTGCCGGTAATTGCCTGGCCATAGGATTGACATGTTTATTCCTTTTCCATGTCTTTTTAAATATTGGCATGACTATGGGAATTATGCCCGTGGCAGGCGTGCCTTTGCCGTTTTTAAGTTACGGCGGCACAGCTTTATTGGTTGATCTCGTTGCCATTGCTGTTTTGCAAGCTATTGAATTTGCCCACCCGCAGCAAGTAGAAAGAGGACTGCAAATGAGAGGTTAAGAGGATGGTTTCGGTTCGTAGGCACGCACCAGATTACCGCCTTCGACTGATTCAAAAGCTTCAATAGTCGAAGGAGCTATCGATATCTTAGAGATGCGACCCGTTTGTCCCAAAGAAACCATACTGTCCAAAACCGATATAATCTCTTCGGCATAACGTGCTAACGCCCGTCCCTGAGGCAGAATCTGCTCTACCGAGGCACTTAAGAAATAATCAGCAACAATGCCACCTTCTTCTTCCGGCTCATTTTGACTTCGCCTTTCCTCAATCTTGCTGCCTTCATTCCAGGCAGTTTTAAAGCGTACTGTTAAAGGCGAGCCGGGTTGTGCAAAGAGAATTATTTTCCGTTGAAATCCCTGGTTGTTGATATCAATTTCGCCAATCAGCTGATTGAAAGCAGCACCGGTATGGATATTGCCATGTATTTTGACTGAAGCTGTGCCCAGTTCCTGCGCCAATAACTCAACCAAGGCAGCAAAAGAGGCTACACCTTGCAAATCTATGGTTTTGCCGTTAACAGTCTGCTCTCTTTTTGGTTCTGTTTCACTATGTGATTCGGTAGCGCTCATCTATCGTCAACTTCTCCTATGGTCAATCCACAATTATGCCGTATTTGTCTCAAAACTGGCTTTTCATTGATTATTTGTGCAGTATATCACTTGACAAATATTATCTGCCACTGTCTTTAATCCTACATGAAAAACTAAGTCAAACTAGCCGCAGGCTGTGTCAGTTACACTTGTTAAACATCGACCCCCATATTAATCTCCCCACGGTCAAAGCAGTATGTTCCCAGATTGGCCCATCACCAAACAATTCCAAGAATGGCTTGAATTAATTAAGCTGGAACACACTGTTTTTGCCCTGCCTTTTGCCCTTTCGGGATTAATATTGGCGGGCGCGACTTTACCATCGGCAGATAAATGGCTGTGGACAATTATTGCTTTTACCGGTGCTAGAGCGGCTGCTATGAGCTTAAACAGAGTTATAGATGCTGAAATTGACAGTAAAAATCCCCGCACCAGGCAACGAGCCATACCGCAAGGCAGAATTAACAAAAATCAGGCTCTTTTCTTTGCCGTATTTGCCTTCGCTATCATGCTAGCAGCAGCCAGCCAGTTGCCGCCATTGTGTTTAATTCTCTCTCCCATAGCCGTTTTATGGCTTTCCTTTTATTCTTATACTAAAAGATTTTCCTCTTTTTGCCATTTTGCTCTTGGTATTGCCCTCGGTGGCGCCGCCTTAGGCGGCTGGATTGCTGCCGGCGGCAACATACTGGCGCCATCTGCCTGGCTTCTTGCCTTTGCTGTCACTTGCTGGGTTAGTGGTTTTGATATTATCTATGCCTGCCAGGACTTTGACTTTGACCGGCAAGAAAACATTCATAGCTTGCCAGCTAAACTTGGACTGGCTGACTCTCTGCGCATATCCAGTTTTTTACATATTCTCACAATAATGAGCCTGATTTTACTGGGTTTATGCAGTCAATTGGGATTGGTTTATTGGCTAGGCCTGGCTGTAGTTGCTTGCCTACTTATTTATGAACATTCATTGATTAGCCCTAAAGATCTTTCTCGCCTTAATGCTGCTTTTTTTAATATCAATGGATTCATAAGTATTCTGGCTTTTATTTCAATCTTTACTGATCGGTTACTACATTGATAGTTATGGTTAACATAGCTCAATTTAAACAATTCTCAATAAACTATTAGCTAATACTGGTTAAAATATACAACCATGCCTAATATTCTTAATCTAAATAATTCTGTCGCATTGCCCCAGATGAACAGTGGTACTGGCACTGTCGATATTCTTGCTCAGGCAAAAAAGGTTCTAGAAATAGAAATTGCTGGCATTAGCGAAATCATGGCTTGCCTGGATCATAGTTTTGAGCAAGCCATTGCTTTACTTTTACAATGCCACGGCAAAGTCATAGTCACAGGCATGGGCAAATCCGGACATATCGGCAATAAAATTGCCGCTACTTTTGCCTCAACCGGCACCCCTTCATTTTTTGTCCATTCAGCTGAATTACATCATGGTGACTTTGGCGCTATCGATGATCGTGATCTTATCCTGGCTGTGTCTTTATCTGGCGAAACAGCCGAGATCAAATTGGCACTAGACCCCATTAAGCGCCTTGGCTTAAAAATTATTGCCTTAACAGGCAATCCTAATTCAACATTGGCAAAATTTGCTGACGTAGTTCTTAATGTCAGCGTCACTCAAGAAGCCTGCCCACTTAACTTAGCGCCTACAGCTTCAACAACAGCAACATTGGCCATGGGAGATGCGCTAGCTATAGTGCTTATGATGCGCAAAGGTTTTACAGTCAAAGATTTTGTAAAAAGCCATCCCGGTGGAACCCTGGGCAAACAACTTCTCACTGTCGATAGTATCATGCGCAGTGGTAATGCTTTACCTAAAGTTTCAACTAATACCGCTTATGATCAAGTATTAACAGAAATTGAAAACAAAAAGCTAGGCTTTACCGCTGTCTGCAACCAAGACGGCAAGTTGTCCGGCATTATCACCGACGGCGACCTACGCCGGGCTATTATCAAATACGGCAAAGATGTGTTTACAAAAGCCGCCAGCGATCTAATGACCAGTGGTGCTAAAACTATCAAAGCCAATAGCTTAGCTGTTGAAGCTTTGCGCATCATGGAACAATATGCCATTGCTGATTTACTTATTACGGACAATCAAAATAGCCCTATCGGGGTCGTTGATCTAAAAGATCTACTCAAAGCCGGCATAATTTAGAAAAATTCCCATTACTTTTGTTGCTTAAAAAGTTTTTCTAAGTTTCGTTTGCCGTGAACGATTTTGGCAATCTCAATGTCACCATCAATCGAACGATAAAAGATAATATAATCACCTTCAGCTAAGCTCCTTAATCCTGGCTGAAGTTCATTTCGCTTATGTCCTATGGCTGGATGATTCGCTGCATCCTGGCATCGTTTTTTAATTCTGTCAACAAAAGAAAGTGCAGCAGTAAGATCGTCTTTAGCAATGTATTCGCCAATCTGTCGCAGCTCTGCAATTGCCCGCGGAGAAAAGTGCAGTTTCCTGGTCACTTCTTTTTGCTGCCTGTTTGCTTCAAATGTTCTTTCAATTCTGAGAATACTTGTTCACCAGGAACACCTTCTCCCCTGTCCAGCTGCTCAAGTGATATTTGGATTTCATGTCTGAGTTCTTGTAGCTTTATTTCGCGTATAAATTCTTCATGCTCTTCTGGTGAAAGTTGGTCGACCAGCTTAAGCATTTCTTTTACAGGAATTTTTTTTGGCAAAGGCATGGCAATTAAAACCTCATATGAATAGTTCAAGTGTAACTGGTAGTTGAATGTTTTAACAGGGGTGGCTGGGATAATTTAAAGTTGATTTAGAAAGTCCCTATCATGCAACTCTTTTTGCCAATCAATTTGATCGCTTCGAATCACATCCAGTTCTTGCTTCCATTGAGCAAGCCATTTATGGCATTCTTTGGCTTTAATTTTGGAGATATCTAGCCTGTTTCGCAGTTTACTCTTCTCATTTGATGAGAACTGAGCAACGATATTGAACATTTGATTTAGCAATGCTCTTTTTGTTTTAGGCAGAACCATGACAATTAAAACCTCCAAAGATAGCCTTACTATAATCGAAAAACCGAACTAAGTATTGTCAATTTAATGGTAAGCCCATTATCATTAAAGTGAAATACCCATGAGACTCGCGGCTTGCATGCCTAGAGATAGTCTTCGGCAAGCTCGTATCAAAAC
>Ga0364915_10125_pt1 | contig 32048 bp, 28 predicted proteins | sample ExccelJu500001D4_3_FD_206958 | JGI IMG/M metagenome (GOLD analysis project Ga0364915, IMG submission 206958) | Enriched cells from Trout Bog Lake Hypolimnion, Wisconsin, USA - BchlTB.June25.5000.01.D4 | ecosystem: Environmental > Aquatic > Freshwater > Lake > Hypolimnion/Profundal zone | place... | reverse complement strand
GACCAATATCTTCTTTTGATTCAAAGGCTTGTGGAGCATTCATGATATGTACTTAAGTAGTATTTTGGGTTTATGGGTCTAGCCAGGGCGCTCAGATAAGTTATCTGCACGCTTTTGCTGTCTCGTATATTCTTGTTTTGAGTATTCTATCGCTTTCGGGAACTTTCAGCTTTTATCCCGCTGGTTTGGGTATTAAGAAGTCATTAAAAAGGTCATTTCATGAGTCTATTGTTTTCAAGCTATACACTCAATTCCCCTAGGGGGTCTTTGAAGCTAGCAAATCGCATCGTGGTTGCGCCGATGTGTCAATACGCCGCAGTCAATGGTGAGGCCAGCGATTGGCATCTGATGCATTGGGGCAACCTATTGAATAGCGGGGCAGCCTTATTCATTATTGAGGCTACTGGCGTAACGCCTGAGGGGCGCATTACCCCAGCCTGTCTCGGTTTATGGGATGACCGTACGGAAGCCGCCTTAAAAGATAAATTAAGCAGAGCGCGTAAATTGGCCCCGGCTACACCAGTATTCATTCAGTTGGCGCATGCTGGTCGTAAAGCCTCTAGTGCAACTCCTTGGGACGGTGGTCAGCTACTTGCCGTTGATCAAGGTGGTTGGGAAACCGAGGCTCCTTCTGCCATTCCCCAGTTGGATGGGGAGCGCTCCCCGCATGAACTTTCAAAGGATGAGCTAAAAGGTTTGATTGAGGCCTTTGTTCAAGCCGCAAAACGCGCTGAACGAATTGGTCTCGATGGAATTGAATTGCATGGTGCCCATGGATATTTATTACACCAATTCCTGTCGCCAATTGCCAATCAGCGCACTGATGAGTACGGCGGCTCTTATGAGAATCGTATCCGCTTTCCCTTGGAGTTGTTTAAAGCGGTTCGCACCGCGTATCAGGGCGTCTTGGGTATTCGAATCTCCGCCAGCGATTGGATTGAGGGTGGTTGGACGCCAGAAGAAACTGCTGAGTTCGCAGTGCAGCTAAAGCCATTGGGCTGTGATTTTGTTCACATTTCATCTGGTGGTATTTCGCCAAAGCAAAAAATTGCAATTGGACCAAATTATCAAGTGCCGTTTGCGAAGATTGTGAAAGATAAGTCTGGTTTGCCAACTATGACGGTTGGGTTAATAACGGAAGCTCGTCAGGCCGAAGAGATTTTGGAAAAGGGCGATGCTGATTTAATTGCACTAGCTCGTGCGTTTTTATATAACCCTCGCTGGGGCTGGGAAGCTGCGGCAGCTCTAGATGGAGTGGTTACATCTCATGAGCGTTACTGGCGTTGTTTGCCGCGTGCGGCTCAGTCTATCTTTGGCGATGTCAAAATTGGCCAGAGATAAAATAACAAAAGATAAAAGATAATCGGGGGCACTATGAAAACGCGTCACATCATTCGAAATTTCTTCGCAATATTTTCGATCGCATTTAGTGTGAGCGTTTCATACGCGCAATCTTTCCCAGATCACCCGATAACCTTGATTGTTCCAAATCCTCCTGGTGGTTTGGTTGATACTTCGGCGCGTTTGTTGAGCGAGCCTCTCACCAGAATAATTGGTGAGCCGGTCGTTGTGGACAACAGACCTGGTGCGAGTGGTAATACCGCCTATCAATATGTCGCCAAGGCAAAGCCTGACGGCTATACATTATTGATTTCTTATTCTGGATATCACGTTGGCAATCCTGCCTTGATGGATAAGCTGCCATGGGATCCTATTAAAGATTTTTCACCTGTAGCCCTCTTAACGGTTTCCACAAATGTCATCGTCGTTCATCCATCGGTGCCTGTTAATAATCTCAAGGAATTTATCGCCTATGCCAAAGCTAATCCAGGAAAGCTTAACTATGCATCACAAGGCAATGGTTCTGTCTCACACATTGGTACAGAAATATTTAAACAAATTACTGGCGTAGACATGGTGCACGTCCCCTATAAGGGGTCTGGTCCCGCAGTACAGGATGTGCTTGCCGGGCAAGTGCAGGTTTTTATCACAACACCACCATCGGTTATGCAGCATGTGCAGAGTGGAAAGTTAAAAGCCCTAGCAGTGACTGGTAAGATGCGCCACCCTGGAATGCCCAATGTGCCGACTACTGCAGAGGCTGGTCTACCGAATTTTCAACTAGAGTCATGGGTTGCCTTGTATGCGCCCGCCGGAACTCCCGCGCCAGTGATTGCTAAGCTTACCGATGCGGTTAAGAAGAGTCTGGCATTACCGGAAATTAAAGAACGTGCCGATACTGCTGGTGTGGAGTTGCGTTATCTAACGCCCGCAGCAACTGATGTGTTGCTCAAAAAAGAATTGCCGTATTGGAATAAGGCAATCAAGTCGGCAAATATCACACTCGATTAGTGCGTGGACAAAGAAAATAACTTACGCTTGATCTCGAGCAACAGGATCGGATAGTGAGAGTGCAAATGCTTTTGCGGCACTGAGAAGAAAATGATCTTTGCTTGGCCCTGCAATCAACTGCACCCCAACAGGAAGTCCGTTGGGACCGCTAGTGATATTGAGGTTGATGCAAGGTAGTCCTAGTAAGGTCCAAATTCTGCAGAAGATTGGGTCTCCCGTACTTTCTTTTGAGGCTGGTGCCTCCCCAATTGCGCTAGGCGCGATGATGAGGTCAAGCTCTTTACTAAATAGTGCCTGGATGGCAGCATGTGCCTGTTGGCCAAGCAATAAATCTTTGGCGTATTGCTGATAAGAAATGGCGGCACCATCGTTGATTTGCTTGGTAATTTGCGGACTTAACTTTTTCGGAAAGCGCATGCGTTCGAACGTCAGGCTACGCGACATCTCAGATCCCATGATGCGACTTTGCACCGCCGCGACTTGATTAAATAAGGCTGGTAACTGAAGGTCAGAAACAGCGCCTTTGGCAATGGCCTCTGCCGCAAATCGAGCAAGAGCTAGGGCAGCAGCAGTTTCTTTTTGAGCGACGACCCAGTCAGGTGTTTTGCAAATAGCGATACGCGGTTTATTGTGAAGATCTTCAATTGCGGCAAGAGCATGATCACCGCTCATGGCCGCTACTCCAAGTGCCACATCACCGATGCTTCTCCCAAAGCATCCCAAGGTGTCCAATGTAGGTGAAAGACTTTTTACGCCGGCAGTGCTGATTTTTCCAAGGCTTGGTTTGTACCCAACTACACCACAAAATGAGGCTGGCCGAATAATGGACCCTGCGGTTTGGCTCCCTGTTGCAAGTGGCACCATGAAATCCGCTACAGCAGCAGCCGATCCACTGGAGGATCCTCCAGGAGTATGTTGGGTGTTATGGGGGTTGGAGGTTCCACCGCTTTTGTAGGCTGCAAACTCTGTAGTAACTGTTTTTCCTAAAATAATTCCGCCAGCTTGACGCATGAGAGCTATAGAGATCGCATCCGTTGCGGGGTAGTGGTTGCTGTAAATCGGTGAGCCATAGGAGGAAGGTAAGTCAAAAGTGTCATAGAGATCTTTGACTCCAATAGGTAAACCATGTAAAAGCCCTTTAATGGCGCCTTTATCCAACTCTCTAGCCCGAGTCAAGGCATTCTCTTTCCCTAGGCTAACCCAAGCTTTAATAGCGCTCTCTCTTTGGCCAATACGGTCTAAGCAGGCTAATAGAAGGTCTGTAGCCTTAATTTCTCTTTTAGCAAGGGCTTTTGCTGCTTGTAATGCGCTAAGGCTTTCTAAATCTTTCATGAGTCAATTCTACTTTTGGTGGCGTATGATCGCAATTTACCTTTTTGATTATTCCTAGAAATACGCAATATGAAGCAACATTCTGTACGTGAGTCCTGGCTTGAAGACGCTGTAAGACATCTGGAGCCCGTATTTTCGAAGGCTGGTTATGCCATTCCCCCGGTTCGGGTTTCCTGTGGGTTTCCCGCCTCAAGTAGTCCCCGAACCACCCTTGGCCAATGTTGGCCCCGTGAACGCTCTGGCGGCGGCGTCAATGAGATCTTTATTTCCCCCAAATTGGATGACCCAGTCCAGCTCTTGGATACTTTGGTTCATGAGCTTTGCCATGCGGTTGATGATTGCTTTAGCGGGCACGGTGAGGACTTTAAGGGAATAGCCCAGACGGTTGGACTTGAAGGTCCAGCCCGTATGGCTCATGCCACCGAGGAGTTAATGGTTAGATTGATGATGATTAGCCAAGAGCTTGGGCCATATCCTCATCAAGCAATTGTTTTCCCGCCTCCAAGACCAAGTAATGCTAGTCGCAGTAAGGCTAAATGCGGCCAATGTGGCTATGAGGTGACCTTGCTAAAGCGGTGGGCGAGTTATGGCGCACCTATTTGCCCAAAAGACAATATTCGCATGCAAGAGGCTGTTCCAGAGACGATTGAGAACACAACCGAGCACGACAGTGAATCAATTAAAGGCGAAAGACCTAAGGTAGACGAGATTCGCCGCGCCATTAGCTAAGTATTTGTTAAGTAATTAACTAGTAAAATTGCCAAATCCATTAGAACAATTTATTGCCAGAGACTAAAAAATGAAAGTACAAAAGATCGTTAGAAATCCAAAAATTGCCGTTATTGCTGGTGATGGTATTGGTAAAGAAGTGATGCCTGAGGGCGTGCGCGCACTAGAGGCGGTAAGTAGTAAATTCGGCATCAATATGCAGTTCGATCATTTTGATTTTGCCAGCTGTGATTACTATTTAAAGCATGGCAAGATGATGCCGGATGATTGGTTCGACACACTTATGAAATATGACGCTATTTATTTTGGCGCAGTCGGTATGCCAGACATCCTTCCTGATCACGTTTCTTTATGGGGTAGTCTGATTCAATTTCGTCGTGGCTTTGACCAATACGTGAATTTGCGTCCAGTTCGTTTATTGCCTGGTATTCCTTGCCCATTAGCAAATCGCAAGCCAGGTGACATCGATTTCTTTGTTGTTCGCGAAAATACTGAAGGTGAGTATTCAAGCGTCGGTGGAAAAATGTTTCCTGATACTGATCGTGAATTCGTGATTCAAGAATCCATCTTTACGCGTCAAGGTGTTGACCGTATTTTGCAGTACGCCTTTGATTTAGCACAGAGTCGCCCCAAGAAGCATGTGACATCAGCCACCAAGTCGAATGGTATTGCGATCACAATGCCATATTGGGACGAGCGTGTTGAGGCGATGTCTAAGAAGTTTGCCGATATCAGAACTGACAAGTATCATATCGACATCTTGGCCGCTCATTTTGTGATGAACCCTGATCGTTTTGATGTGGTTGTAGCCAGCAATTTATTCGGCGACATTCTTTCTGACCTAGGTCCAGCATGTACCGGCACGATTGCCGTTGCCCCATCAGGCAGTATTAACCCAGAGGGTAAGTTTCCATCATTATTTGAGCCTGTTCACGGTTCAGCCCCTGATATTTACGGCAAGATGATTGCTAACCCTATTGGCCAAATCTGGAGCGGATCAATGATGTTGGATCACTTGGGTTATCCGGAAGCTGGTAAGGCAATCTTTACCGCAATTGAAAAGACCCTGGCTGCTGGTCCTGGACATGCGCCTTTGACGCCCGATGTTGGCGGTAGCGCAAAAACTAATGATCTGGGCAAGGCTATTGCGACGGCAATTTAATTTTAGCTAGTCTTTTCTAGGATGGCGCAGCCTTATGAACAGTTAGTCCAGCAAATGTTGCTGGACTTTCAACACCAGAGACTTGAAGCTGCGGAGCGGATGGCCCAGTCCATCCTTCGGATTAATTCCAAGGATTTGGTTGCGCTTCAGGTTCACGGTTTGTCGATGGCTATGCAGGGTCGAGTCGCGGAGGCTGTGATACCTCTTGCTAAAGCCGCCCAACAAAATCAAAAAAATCCCGAGCTCTTATCGAATTTAGCCAAAGCCCAGCATGGAGCCGGTTTATTTGCTGATGCAGCTAAAACATTTGAAATGCTCAATTGTTTAATTCCAAATAACCCGCACATTTTGACGGATATGGGAACGTCGTATGCCAAGCTAAAGCAATATGACAAAGCATCTGCGTGTTATGAAAAGGCGATAGAGCTACAACCTGATTATTTCCTAGCTTGGTCTAACCGCGGCAATTTACTTGCTGATTTGGGTTACGTAACTGAAGCGATTGACAGTTACGAAAAATCTTTGAAACTTAACCCGAATTATCCTGAGGCCTGGACCAATTGCGGCAATGCATTTTTCGATCTAGGTCGCTTTGAGGATGCGCGTATGGCTCATGAAATGGCTTTATCGCTCGATCCTAACTACGGGGAGGCCTGGTCCAATCATGGTAATGTATTGCTTGAGCTCAAGCGTGATGAGGACGCCTACGAGAGCTATCAAAAGGCATTCTCATTAAAGCCATATCACCCTTATTTGATAGGGCAGCTTTTAGCATCAAAGCTCACTTTATGCATCTGGGATGATGCTGAGCCTTCCGTTTCTCAGATGTTGGATTTCGTTGCAAGTGGTCATTCGGCATCCCTACCATTTTCTTTGCTTCAAACCCCAGCCTCTCTTGAATTGCAAAAACGTAGCGCGCAGATTTTTGTTGCGGATCGTTTTCCGTCGATTTACTCAAAAACCATTCCATTGGCGCGCAAGACTTCAGAAGAAAAGATTCGTATTGCTTATTTCTCCTCCGACTTTAAAGATCATCCAGTCGGTATCTTGATGGAGAATTTAATTAAGCTGCATGATCGTAGTGCTTTTGAGGTATATGGATTTTTTCTAAATCGTAAGAGCGGAGATGCGGTCGAGGCTAGGTTAACAAACTCTTTTGATAAAACGGTTGATTTATTTGGTTTAAACGACCCGGCAGCTCAAGATCTTGTGATTGAGCAAAAAATTGATATTGCTATTGATCTAAATGGCCATACTGCTGGGGCAAGAACAGGTTTGTTTGCTAAAAAGATCGCACCCATCCAGGTTGTTTATTTGGGTTATGCCGGCACTTCTGGCGCTGATTTTTATGATTGTCTCATTGCGGATCGGGTAGTTATTCCCCCAGAGCATCATCGGCATTACACAGAAAAAATTGTCTATTTGCCACATTCTTTTTTCCCGGTCGACACCAGCATTGCGCTAGGACAATTTGGCAATATACCAACACGTGCCAGCCAAGGGTTGCCAGAAGCTGGCTTTATCTTTGCCTGCTTTAACAATGCCTACAAAATCAACCCCCTTATTTTTACTATTTGGATGGATTTATTAAAGCAAGTGCCCGGAAGTGTTTTATGGCTTTCCAAGACCTCACCTAAGGCAATGGAGAATCTTCAAAAAGAGGCCCAGGTTCGTGGAGTCGATCCCGCCAGGTTGGTTTTTGCAACTCGTGTGCCAGCTAGGGTAGATCACTTAAGTCGCCTACGTTTAGCGGATCTGTTTTTAGATACCCTTAACTACAATGCTCACGCAACAGCGGCCGATGCTCTATGGGCTGGTGTACCAGTTCTGACAACCTTGGGTCATACCTTTGCAGGAAGAGTGGCTGCAAGTCAGGTTAGTGCATTGGGCTTGCCAGAGTTGATTATGCATTCTCAAGAGGAATATAAATCTCGGGCTTTGGATCTAGCCAATCATCCCGAGCACCTAAAGGGCATCAAAGAAAAATTGGAAGCCAATCGCTATCAAACTCCCTTATTTAATAGTAAGCAATACGTTAAGGATCTGGAGGGCTTATATGAAAGCCTTTTGCAAGAACGCCTTAGCTAACGTGCTGTGTGACCAGACTCCACACGGGATCCCTCTTATTAGACTTTCCAATCTCAGCCAAAACCCTTTCATGAATTTCACATTCTTCGGGGCTGGCTTTTAAGAGTTTGAGATTGCTTGGCAGTGCTTTATTGTGTCCTGTAGAGTCTGTATTCACGGCATAGTCAACCAAATCAATTGTGAGGTCTTCTTGACCGCGCGTCATCGATAAATAGACTTCTGCTAACAGTTGAGCATCCAATAGAGCGCCATGCAATGTTCTGTGTTTATTGCTGATAGAGAAGCGATCACATAGCGCATCTAATGAATTGCGCTTACCTGGAAACATCTGACGTGCATCGAGTAGGGTGTCGATGATCTTGGCTGCCAGACTCCTGAAAGGTGGGCGCTTGAGTAGCGTGAATTCATTATCCAAAAAGCCTAAATCGAATGGGGCGTTGTGAATGACAACTTCAGCGCCATCGACAAACTCAATCAGTTCCTCAACGATATTGGCAAAGATTGGTTTGTCCGATAGGAATTCACGAGATAGACCGTGTACCGCAAACGCACCTGCATCGATATCACGCTCAGGATTGATGTAGTAATGGAAAGTCCGATTGGTGAGGCGACGCCCAATCATCTCCACGCAACCAATCTCAATAATGCGATCGCCGGTAGCTGGATTTAATCCGGTAGTTTCAGTATCGAGAATGACTTGGCGCATTAGGTGCCCTCAAGAACAGATTGGGGAATGTCCATTGGACCGGTACCCGCATATTTATCAAGATAAAGATAAATGATTGGGGTAATAATCAGTGTTACAAACTGAGAAAAGATTAGACCACCAGCAACGCTAATACCGAGTGGCTGACGTAATTCGGCGCCCGCACCAATACCGAATGCAATTGGCAATGCGCCCATCAATGCGGCAAAGGTTGTCATCATAATGGGGCGAAAGCGTAAGATGCAAGCTTCTCGAATTGCTTTCTCAGGAGTCATTCCTTGGTTGCGTTGTGCATCTAAGGCAAAGTCGATCATCAAAATCGCATTTTTCTTAACGATGCCGATCAAGAGTAGGATGCCAATTGATGCAATGATAGTTAATTCAAAGCCGAAGATGCGTAGGGCAAGAAGAGCGCCAATTGCAGCCGAGGGTAAGCCGGCGAAAATAGTCAGAGGATGAATGTAACTCTCGTACAAAACCCCCAGCAAAATGTAAATTACGCCGAGTGCTGAGAGGATTAAAATTAACTGCCCAGATTGATTGCTCTTAAAGACTGCGGCATCACCACCATAACTTGTGATGATTGACGGAGGTAGGCTAATTTCTCGAGTGTAAGATTCTATTTTTTTGGTGGCGTCACCCAAGAAAACATCAGGCGCTAAGTTAAACGATAATGTTACCGCTGGAATTTGCCCTTGATGATTTACCGCCGTCGGTCCTACCGTGCGCACAAAGCTGGCAACACTCGATAGTGGAACTAATTTATCCGTAGCGCGACCGCGTACAAAGACTTTGTTTAAATCAGTTTCGTATTGACGATCCTCTTCGGCCGTCTCAAGGATCGCGTAGTAAGTGTTGACCGGCGTATAAATTGTCGATACTTGGCGCTCTCCATAAGAGTCATAGAGGGCAGTGCGGATATCGGCAATCGTTACTCCAGCGTTTGCAGCCTTCTCGCGATTAATTTCAATTTTGACATTCAAGCCCTTGAGTTGAGAGTCGCTGGTAACGTCACGGAAGATTGGATCAGCACGCATTTTTTGCATTAACTTATCAGCCCACTCATTGACGCCTTCAAAGCCAACACTCTGTAAGGTGAATTGGTAACGACTCTTGCTGTTTTTGCCGCCAAGTTGCAAGTTCTGGACAGGGCGCATATAAACCTGGAGCCCTGGGAGTTCCTTGAATCGAGAGCGCAAACCTTCCATTACTTTGGACATTTTCTGACGATCAGATTTGTCTTTCAAAATAATGAAGATGCGGCCTGTATTGGTTCCCGAGCTTGCACCACCGCCAATCACGGAAATTGAGCTATCAACGTTGGGGTCGGAGTTGACTAAGGCAGCGGCTTGATCTTGTAATGCCAGCATTGCCTTAAAAGAGATATCTTCAGAGGCCTCAGTAGTTGCCAATATTTGCCCAATATCCTCTTCGGGGAAGAAGCCTTTTGGGCTATAGATAAACAGAATTACGGTAGCCGCAAAGGTTGTAAAGGCACCCATGAGAACTTTTTTACGATTTTTGAGTGCTAAATCCAGATAGCGAATGTAAGTCTTGAGCATCCAATCGAAGAAGCGATCAAACTTTTTATTGATTTCATATTCTTTAGCATGCTGCCCTGGTTTGGGTAGAAAGCGACTGCATAACATTGGCACGACAGTTAATGAAACAAGTGCCGATACTAAGATCGAGAGAGACACTACTACTGCAAATTCTCTAAAAAGGAGGCCAATCGGACCTGCCATAAAGAACAGGGGGATGAATACTGCCACTAACGAGATGGAGATGGAAATAATCGTGAAGCCAACCTCTTTGCTGCCTTTGAGAGATGCCTTGAGTGGATCCATGCCTTCTTCAACATAACGCATAATATTTTCAAGTACGACGATTGCATCATCAACCACCAGACCTACTGCTAGAGTGATGCCTAGCAGGGAAATATTATCTAGGCTGTAACCCAGGAAGTACAGAAGGAAGAATGCCCCAATCAGTGAAATTGGCAAACTAATGGATGGGATAACAGTTGCCGAAACATGTTTTAAGAAAAGGAAGATAACCAATACAACTAGTAATACAGTTAAAGCTAGCGTTAAGTTAACGTCATGAATCGCTTCGATGATGGATAGCGAACGATCATTAAGCAACTGCAATTTAATAGAGGCAGGCATCTGCTTTTGCAATTGAGGAATTAGGGCTTTTACGGCATTGACCACTTCAACAGTATTTGCGCTTGGCTGACGCAGAATAGCGATTGCAATTGAGCGTTCACCTCCAGCCGTGGCCCAAGTTTTGACATCCTCATAGCTTTGAGTGACCTCAGCCACGTCTTTAAGGTAAATAGGCAAACCATTCTTTTGACTAATAACAAGATTGGCAAACTCTTCAGGCTTAACTAATTGGGCATTTGCATAGATCGTAATAGATTGACGCGGACCATCCAATACGCCAACTGGACTATTGGCGTTGGCTTTATTAATGGCCGTTGCAAGATCGTCCATGGTGAGATTGCGGTTAGCAAGAGCATCTGGGTGGGCGCGAACGCGAACTGCGTACCTCTTTGCGCCATAGACCAAGACTTGCGCAACGCCACTAATGGTGGAAAGATTTGGTGAGAGTAGATTTTCTGCAAAGTCATTGAGGTCGGCCAAGTTCACCGAAGGCGAACTCATCCTCACTACCAATACCGGCGTATCCGCCGGATTAATTTTTCGATATGACGGAGGAATGGTCATTTCGATCGGCAAGCGTTTTTGGGCTCGCAACATAGCCGCCTGAACGTCAACCGCAGCTTTATCAATGTCTCTATCGTTATTGAATTCGAGGGTAATGTTGGTCGTACCCAAGAAGTTGCTTGAGCTAATAACTGTGATGCCATCAATGGTTGAAAATTCTTTTTCCAGTGGAAGCGCAACAGAAGCCGCCATATTTTCAGGTGAGGCACCTGGCAAGCTTCCGCTAACCGAGATGACGGGGGAGTTAAAGCTAGGAAGAGCTGCTACAGGAATCTTAAGATAGGCGACAGCGCCTGCAATGACAGTTGCCACGGAAAGCAGCACCGTCATCACTGGGCGCCGAATGCATAATTCGGAGATATTCATATAGTCTCTAATTAACTTGTTTTAATTCTGGGCTGGAGTGATTGGTTTTGCCTCGCGTATCTTGCCACCAGGGCGCAGATTTTGTTTGCCCTCCACAACCACTCTGTCGCCAGCGTCAATTCCTTCAACTACGGATTGACCTTGATAGTCATAAAGTACTTTGACTGTTTTAGAGACTGCTTTGTCATCCTTGTCGACGATGTTGTAGCCATAGCTCAAACCGCATTTGAAACTTGGAGCCAAACCTCTCCATTGCGCCGCGCGCGCATTATGTTCAAATACCTTGAGCTCTTAAACGCGAATCGCGACGAGTTGGCGGCAATCATCACCGCCGAGCATGGCAAGGTATTTACAGACGCCCAAGGTGAGGTAACTCGCGGTATTGAAATTGTAGAATTTGCCACTGGTATCCCTGAGCTACTCAAAGGCGATTTCACGGAACAAGTTTCCACTGATATCGACAACTGGGTCATGCGCCAACCTTTAGGTGTAGTCGCTGGCATTACGCCATTTAATTTCCCGGTAATGGTTCCCATGTGGATGTTCCCCGTGGCAATCGCCTGCGGTAACAGCTTCATCCTCAAACCAAGTCCAACCGATCCCTCTGCCTCCCTATTGATGGCGAAACTGCTGCAAGAAGCCGGCCTCCCCGATGGCGTATTCAACGTTGTTCAAGGTGATAAAGAAGCTGTTGATGCCTTGATTGAAAATCCAGATGTGAAAGCGGTGAGCTTCGTTGGCTCCACTCCAATTGCCAACTATATCTACGAACGTTGTGCTCACTTCGGCAAGCGCTCACAAGCCCTCGGTGGCGCCAAGAATCACATGGTGATCATGCCTGATGCCGATATGGATAAAGCAATCGATGCATTGATTGGTGCTGCCTATGGTTCGGCGGGCGAGCGCTGTATGGCAATTTCTGTCGCAGTCTTGGTTGGAGATGCCGCAGATAAGATCATGCCAAAACTGATTGAACGTACAAAGACCTTGAAGGTTAAGAATGGCATGGAGCTCGATGCCGAAATGGGTCCTATTGTGACCAAAGCCGCTCTCGAGCGGATCACTGGCTATATTGAGAGCGGCGTTGCTTCTGGCGCCAAACTGCTAGTAGATGGTCGCAACTTAAAGATAGCAAACCATGAAGATGGCTTCTTCATTGGCGGGACTTTATTTGACAACGTCACCCCAGACATGAAGATCTATCTAGAAGAAATATTCGGACCGGTACTTTCTTGCTTGCGTGTTGCAAACTTCACTGATGCATTAAAACTAGTGAACTCTTGTGAATTTGGCAATGGTGTCGCTTGCTTTACCAGCGATGGCAATATCGCCCGTGAATTTGCTCGCCGTGTTCAAGTGGGCATGGTTGGCATCAATGTTCCTATTCCCGTGCCAATGGCTTGGCATGGTTTTGGTGGTTGGAAGAAATCCCTCTTTGGCGATATGCATGCCTACGGCAAAGAAGGCGTGCGCTTCTACACAAAACAAAAAAGTGTGATGCAACGCTGGCCTGAAGGCATTGCTAAAGGCGCAGAGTTTGTCATGCCAACCTCCAAATAATTAGCAAGACTGGGGGCGAAAGTCCCCATTTTTTCACCATGACAAGTTTGAGCAAAGAAAATTCCAAGGAATTACCGCCTCGCCTAGAGTTAGAGATTGACGAACAAATTGCTAGGATTACCTTCAATAATCCTGCAGCTCGCAATGCTATGACCTGGCCAATGTATGAACAACTCAAATCTATCTGTGACGATATCGCAATTAATTCCCAAATTCGTGTAGCAATATTTAGGGGTGCAGGTGATAAAGCATTTGTCTCAGGTAGCGACATCGAGCAATTTGTTGGCCTGCAAGAAAATGAGGCTTACGAAGTAGCGGTTGATCAGATATTTCACTCTCTTCAGCACCTGCCCATTCCTACAATTGCTCTTATTGAAGGCTTAGCAGTTGGTAGCGGCCTATTGATGGCAACGGCCTGTGATTTTAGAATCTCGACGCCAGATGCCCGCTTTGGCATTCCGGTAGCCCGCACTCTAGGCAATTGCCTATCTGTCAGCAACCTATCCTGGATCGCCGCCCATCTTGGCATCCCCACAGTGAAAAAGATGTTACTCACCGCTGAACTACTAAAGGCTCCAGAGCTATTGGCATCAGGATATCTCTATCAAATTGCCACATCAGAAGAAATCACGCAAGCCGCAGAGGAGTTAGCGCGCAAAATGGCCAATCTAGCCCCCATTACCCAAAAAGCAAGCAAACTCACCCTGGCACGTTTAATAGAAAACAACTTGCCGGACTGCACGACACTGATGCGCGAAACCTATAACAGCGCGGACTTTAAAGAAGGTGTAAACGCCTTCCTGACAGGCAGACCACCTCAGTGGCGTGGCAAGTAATCGGGATCTAAGGTTTTGAGTTTAGGAACTCAATTACCGCCCTATTAAATACATCAGGCACCTCAACATGGGGCACATGACCCACATTCTCAATAGGCACAAGCTTAGCATTAGGAATAACTTGGACAGCCTTACGACCCAGCTCAGGAAAGTTCCCGAGAGACTTCACCGCCTCAGGAGGAGCAAATCGACGCCCAAATACTGTGCGATCTTTTTGTCCTATTACCAATAAAACAGGCATCTTTAACTTTGGCAAGTCATTTACGATGGGTTGCTCGGCTATCATTTGATAGGTTAAGACTGAAGTTCTGGCGTACGCTGGGTAATCAGATCCCTTTTGAACTCGGACATATACCTCTACAAACTGTTCATACACTGGCTGCCAATTAGGGAAATAACCATGCAGAAACTTGCGGTAGCTTATCTCCGTTTGAGCCATCTCCAACTTTAATAAGTTATCATTTTGTTGCGCAGGAATATCTTTGCTGTAATCCTCAAGACCCAGTGGATCTTCAAGAACAAGCTTATGCACTATTTTTGGATAGAGGCGAGCAAAACGAACACCCACCATTCCACCCATAGAATTTGCAATCACAGAGACCCGCTTAATACCCAGGGAGGTTAACAAAGCCTCAGTATTGGCGGCTAAGTCGTCAAAGTGATATTGCACATCGGGCTTAGAGGACTTACCAAAACCAATCTGATCTGGCGCAATCACGCGATACCCCGCTTGACTAAGGGCCGCGATCACAGGCTCCCAATAATCACTTGAAAAATTCTTGCCATGGAAAAGTAAAACTGCGCCTTTTTGCCTTCCCTCCGCTGGCACATCCATATAGATCATGCTAGCGACTTGACCTTGCAGGCTCGTTTTAAACTCTTTCACAGGGTAAGGGTAAGGCCAACTACTTAAGCGCAAATCTAATGGAGTCACATTGGCATAAAGACTTGCCACGGGAGCACTAACAGGCTTCTCAATAGACGAACAAGCTGAGAGCACAACCACACTTCCGCAGGCAATTAGCAAACCCTTAATCATCATTCTCATCTTATTTACGCTGACTTTCGAATTAAATAATCTTGATCTTGAGTGGTAACAAGCCGTCCACGCTACCCTCAAGAACATCGCCTTTTTTAACGGGGCCAACACCAGCAGGCGTTCCAGAGAAAATCAAATCGCCTGGCTCTAGCGTAAATAAGGTGGATAAATAAGCAATCGTATCCGGCACATTCCAAATCAACTGATTCAGATCGCCCTCTTGCCTCACTTCACCATTCACCAAAAGTTTGACGCTGCCCTTATTTGGATGACCCGACTGAGTAACCGGTGTAAGTGGTCCACAAGGGGCGGATTGATCAAATGCCTTTCCAGTATCCCAAGGGCGCCCCATTTTCTTGGCTTCGCCCTGCAAATCACGCCGCGTCATATCCAGCCCAACACCATAGCCATACACATGATCAAGCGCTTTATCGGCTGAAATATTTTTGCCACCCTTACCGATTGCAACAACCATCTCAATCTCATGGTGAACGTCATTTGATAGGCTTGGATAAGTCATATCTTTTCCGTCTGTCACGATTGCGGTTGCCGGCTTCATGAAAAAGAATGGTGGCTCGCGATCAGGGTCGTGACCCATCTCGCGCGCATGGTCGGCATAATTTCGCCCTACACAATAGATGCGATTTACTGCAAAACGTCGCGCATCCCCAACAACCGGCAAAGTTGGAACTACAGGTGGATCGATTACATACGCTGAACTCATGACTAACCTTTCAATAGAAGATTTAATTAACAACTCATTATTACTTGAGGCGCTATTTACTTTAGCAATTCCTTGACAATAGGATTCTTCAAAATACCAATGCCATCTATTTCAATTTCAATGGTATCGCCTGGCTGCAAAAATACTGGTGGTGTTCTTGCGTAACCAACACCAGCAGGGGTACCAGTAATCACAACATCCCCCGGTTCCAAGGTCATTACTTCGGAAATCAGAATCAGCACTTCAACAACACCCCATAAAAAATGATCTGTGTTGCTATCTTGCATGATCCTGCCATTGAGGCGTGACTGTATACGCAAGCCGCATGCAGCCTCCGGTAACTCATCAGGAGTGACCAGGCAAGGGCCAAAGCCACCCGTTTGATCAAAGTTCTTGCCAATGGTCCATTGGGTAGATTTACGCTGATAGTCGCGTATGCTGCCATCGTTAAAAATACTGTAACCCGCAATGGCTGCCAAAGCATTCTCTTTGGTGAGGCGATGGCATCGCTTGCCGATGACAAATGCCAGCTCCGCCTCATAATCCAACTTATCGGAAACTGACGGCACAAGCATGGACTGCTCATGCCCCAATAAAGAACTAGGCACCCTCGTGAAAAAAGATGGGTAGTCCGGCCTGGCATGACCGCCTTCTTTTGCATGGTCGGCATAGTTCAACCCCATGCATACAATTTTTCCCGGCCTGGGAATGACTGGTGCAAAAGCGATACCGTCAATCGGCCTCCAGGGTAGGCTGGCTTGGCTCTGCAAATCTCCAGCACGCTTCATACATGTAGGTGATGCAATCAATTCCAGCAAAGTATCGGGAAGTTTGGCATCCACGTCCACGAGAGCGATAAATTCCCTTTGACTAGCATCCCTAAAAACACCAACACGAGTCTCTTCTTTATTTGATGGGCTTGGATAGTAGGTAAATAAACGCATTCTGCTGTCTCTTTATTTCTTCTTGTGGCGATAAGTATGATGCAACTTCAAAATCAGAATGCTGAAAGCCAAGGCAAACGTTAGAGCATTAGCCAAAATCAGGGGCCACTTTTCAATAATGAGCCCGTAAATCAACCATAAGCCAACGCCTGCAGTAAATAAACTATACATACCCAAAGAAACACCGGATAAATCACGACTCCGCCACGACTGAACAGCCTGAGGCAAAAAAGCAATCGTGGTCAAGAAGGCTGCGCAATAGCCAATCATTTCAATGTAATAAGGCTCGGGATTCATATTTTTTATTGTAGTTATATATCCAAGTAAATCCTTGACCTAAAGCAGGTTCAATTGGCAAAGGCAATAAATCAGGGTGATAATGGACGCTCTGGCTTCACCTAAAAAAACTACTAGATATGAGACTAACAATATTCAAATTAATAGGCCCTAGCTTAATCCTCGCTGCCATAACTGGTGTTGCGCAAGCCCAAACCCCCGCCATCAAACCCTATCCAGATAAGCCTGTACGGCTGGTAATACCCTACCCCCCAGGTGGCGCTACCGATGTCATTGGGCGCATCATGGCTCAAGAACTCTCAAAATCATTAAATCAACAAGTAATCGCCGATAACCGTGCGGGAGATAGCGGAAACATCGGAGCAGATATGGTTGCCAAAGCGCCTGCCGATGGCTACACCCTCCTCATGGGAGCCTTAACTTCGCACGCCATTAATGCCAATCTTGAAAAAAGCAGCATCAAATACGATCTCGAAAAAGATTTCACGCCTATAGCTGTTGTTGGGGTGGTGCCACTTGTTTTTGTAGTAAACCCATCGGTTCCCGTCAAAAATATGAAAGAATTTATTGCCTACGCAAAGGCAAACCCAGGCAAGCTAACTTTTGCATCATCCGGAGCAGGTGCGCCACAACGCCTTGCCATGGAAATGTTCCGCTTCCAATTGGGCCTCGACTTACTGCACGTTCCTTACAAAGGAAGTGGCCCGGCAATGACTGACCTTGTAGGCGGCCAAGTGCTATGCATGTCTGAAACCGTTCCTGCGGCTCTGCCATTTATTCAATCGGGCCAATTAAGAGCGCTAGCAGTAACAACCTCAAAACGAATCAGCCAGCTCCCCGATGTCCCCACTGTCATTCAAGCCGTTGGTTTGCCAAACTTTGATGTTGTCAGTATGTTTGGGATTGAGGCGCCAACAGGCACCCCCAAACCCATCATCGATAAACTGAGTTCCCAGATCAAAGCCGTTTTAGAGCGCCCAGACGTTCAAGAACGCATGCTTGCTGCTGGTGTTTATGGAAACTATTTATCGCCAGCGGAATCAGCCAAACGAATTCAGCGTGAACTCAATATGTGGGCGAAAGTAATTAAAGACGCAAAGATCCAAGCAGACTAAACAGATGGCCTGCGGTACATAAAGAAAAATAGCCGTTGCACTGCATTGGCTATTTGGTTTCTAGGTTGAGTAATTTAAAAACTGCCGAACTACTCTTTCTCAATTTTTGCCTGAGCGGCAACCTGTTCCCACTTCTTCTTTTCTGCAGCAACAAACAGCTTGGTATTCGCTGGTGTATCACCCACGGCCCAGCCACCCAAATCTTTCCAGCGCTGCTTAATCTCGGGGGTTTCTAAAGACTTCTTCACCGCAGCATATAACCTATCAATAATGGGCTTAGGCGTGCCAGAGCGAACAAACAATCCAAACCAAGCTGTTACCTCAAAGTTTGGAAAACCCGACTGAATCATGGTTGGGACATCGGGTAGCTCGGCAACGCGATTCTTACTGGTTACCGCCAAAGCCCTTAACTTGCCAGCTTTGATGTATTGCATAGAACTTGGTAAGTTATCAACCATCATACTGACCTGACCAGCCAGCAAATCTGACAATGCTGGTCCAGCGCCTTTGTATGGTACGTGAATAATATCGATGCCAGCTTGAACGCGAAGCAATTCTCCAGACATATGTATCGATTGACCTCGACCTGAAGAAGCAAAGGAATATTTACCAGGATTGGCTTTGGCCATGGCAACCAATTCACCCACAGTCTTCGCTGGAAAATCAGCATTCACTACCAAGACATTTGGGTTAGCCAAAACAATCGTAATAGGCTCCATATCCTCAATCTTATAAGGCAGGGTTTTATAGAGACTGTAGTTAATCGCATTGGTACCAATATTACCCATCGCCATGGTGTAGCCATCCGCGGGAGCAGCCATCAATGCTTGCAAGCCAATGATCCCGGCACCACCAGCTTTATTCTCGACAACGACAGTCTGACCAAGCTCTTTTGATAGAACATCCGATAATTGACGGGTTACAATGTCAGTGGTTCCACCGGGGGCAGCCGTCACAATAATTCGCAGAGGTTTACTCGGGAACTCATCAGCAGCATGAGCCACTTGAACGATTGCAAGAATAGAAGTTACCAATGAAAAAATAATGCGACCTACCTTGCTCGCTACATATTTTCTGGACATACCTGTCTCCAACATTGATCAGTTGATTTTTATAGGGCGTAATTCTTACTGGGACTTCTGAACGCGTTCACTCCAAAGCTGCCATGGACGAGCAATAGTCTTCTCGATAGTTTCTTGAGAGGCACTTGCCTCACCAGGAGTGAGATATTGGACGGCGCCCATCTTCATAGCCTCAGCCTGAATGCTGGCGTTCTGTACCGCATAAACAGATCTAAATACTACTTTCTTAATCGAATCAGCTCCTGCAGCATAGCCATGACCACGCATCAACACAAAATACTGCAAACCCATGGTTTTTGATAAGGCATCACCCAAGTCATTGTTGCTGATAAACATATCGGTATCAGGATTGGGCTTGGCAAAATTACGAATCTCAAATATCGGTGCGCCCTCACCCAAAAATGCACTCATGTGATAAACCGGCCTTAAGGTGGTTCCGGTGAGCCCATATGGAAGGGTTGGCCCTGCGTGCCCATGGACTACTGAATTAATATCAGGTCGATTGCGCAAAATGCCACTATGAATAAATCGTTCACCGTAAGCAGTTCGAGTGTCGCCATTCAAAGCCTTCCCGCTCATATCAAACTCCATAATGTCTTCTACTGTGACAACGGATGGCGCAATGCTTCTAGATAGAAAAAAGGTATTGGGATTGTTTGGGTTACGGACGCTTATATGACCATAACCATCAACTGCATTTTGGTCATACAAAATATGATTCGCTAAAACCAGCTCTTCAACTGCCGCCTTCACCGCGGGCGACTCCGCCATCTGCTCTTGAACACTGGTAGCCTGAATCGATACAGATACAAAGAAACATGCGCAAGCAAGCAGCTTGACCGAAAAAATTTTATTCATTATTCAACCTTACCAATTTTTTTCACTACATCACTCATGCGAGTAGATTCCTTATCCCAGTAGACTTTAAATTCTGGGGCATCCATATACTGAATCGGACTACCAGCACCAGCAATCACAGCGCGCACCCGCTCATCATTGGCCGCCAGCTTAGCTGCTTCACGCAATTTATTGGTAATTGCCTCTGGTGTTTCGCTAGGTACAAACAACCCAGCCCATTGCGCGAACTCAATCTTGACACCCATCTCCTTCAAACTAGGGACATCAGGCATACTTGCAAGACGGCCATCACCCCAATGTGCTAATGCACGGACTTTGCCAGCCTTGATTTGTTGAACAATTGACGAGGGACCAGTGGCAATTGCATCCACCTGCCCTCCAAGCAGCCCCACAATCGCTGGACCCGCTCCGGTATATGGCACATGCACCATATAAAACTTCTCTTGAGACTTCAGCATCTCCATGGGCACATGCATCGTGCCGTAGTTGCCTGAAGACCCAAAGTTATATTTACCAGGATTGGCACGCATTGCAGTGACAAAAGATTTGTAATCCTTCCATGGACTATCGACCCTTACAATTAAGACAGTCGGATCAGCAGTAAATCGCGCAACAGGCTTGAGTTGACTCAACTGAAAGGACTGTTCACGCCCCACGATCTTATCGGCCTCAGGAATAATTGAGATCGAGGATAGCGCCATCAAAATCGTATAGCCATCGGGCTTGGACTTGGCCACCGCAGCCATGCCAACTCCCCCTCCGGCACCAGATTTATTTTCAACAATAACTGGCTGACCCAAGGAGCGCGACATAGCCTCGGCAACGGGACGGGCAACAGCATCAGCCACACCCCCCGGCGGGAAAGGCACCACCATGGTGATTGCACGGTTAGGCCAGGAGTCTTGGGCAAACGAAAAGCCTGAACATAGCGCCAGAACACCAAGCAATAGTATTGCTGTGATTTTTTGTCTCATATTATGAATTTAGTTATTATTTGATTTCTTTTATCCTACTACATCTTTTCACAATACAACTAGGGGTTATCCAAGACATAACCCGATCGGAGATAACAATCATGAAATACGCTGCATTCTCTTTACTAAATGACCCAAATAAGACTCGCGTTGGCTCAATCACGGCTGACGGCAAAACTGTTGAAGAATTTGATTTAGGCGTCGATGTTAGTGAAGATGGTGTTGTGGCAATCCTGCGCGCAGATCTAGCGGACAAACTTCCCAAGCCTATGGCTTCCCATGAATTCTCTGCGATTCGTTTGCTGGCCCCAGTTCCAAGACCAAGAAGAAATATTTTCTGCGTTGGCAAAAATTATCACGAACATGCTAAAGAATTTTCCCATAGCGGATTTGATGGCAGCGCAAAGCCTGGTGAAGATATTCCGTCTCATGCAATCTTCTTTACCAAGCCGCCAGAGTCGGTGACTGGGCCAAATACCAACGTCATCATCCCCACTGCAGTTTCAACCGCCATCGATTACGAAGCCGAACTGACCATCATCATCGGTACAGGTGGCAAAGGGATTGGCGAAGCTGATGCCATGAAACACGTATGGGGCTACACCGCCATCAATGACGTTACGGCGCGAGACTGGCAGCAGCGTCACAAGCAATGGTTCCTTGGAAAAAGCTTTGACACCTTCTGCCCAATGGGGCCATGGGTTGTTACTGCAGATCAAATAAACGCCAAAGATATTTCCGTTAAATGCTGGGTCAATGGCGAACTACGTCAAAATTCCAATACCAAAGACCTGATTTTCGATATCCCCAATATGATTGCCACCGTATCCGCTGGTATCACCCTCTATCCCGGCGACATTATTGCTACCGGAACCCCTGTTGGCGTTGGCATTGGCTTTAAGCCGCCAAAATATTTGGTCAACGGCGATGTAGTGGTTGTTGAAATGGGCGGTATCGGTAAGCTAGAAAATACTTTCATTGCCAAATAAGTTGAAGTTTAGAAATATAAAAGCCACCCGAGTACGCTCGGGTGGCTTTTTATTTAGAGGCTTCACTAAAGCTGGAGAAGTTTTAACCCAAAGTAAATTGCAGGTCGCCCAACTTCTCAATACGACTGACAATCTTATCGCCCTTCTTGAGCCAGACTTGCTTATCTTTTGGCATACCCAAAATCACACCTTGTGGGGTGCCAGTAAAGACAATATCGCCAGGCTCCAGCGTCCAATAGGTGCTGATATAAGAGAGCATCTTTTGGGTATTGTGAATAAAATCAGATGTATTGGAGTTCTGGCGCATCTCACCATTCACAAAAGTCTGAATCCTTAGATTATTTGGATCACCAACCAAATCAGAAGTCACAAAGTAAGGCCCGATTGGCGCATATTGATCTAGCGTTTTACCAATCATCCATTGGCCACTGGGCAATTCAAGTTGCAGGTCTCGTGATGAAAAGTCATTAGAATTGCAATAGCCCGCTACATAATTCAAAGCATCAGACTCCGGCACATTGCGCATCTTCTTGCCCACTACGATGAGAAGCTCAGTCTCATAGTCAAGCTTATATGAAACCTCTGGTGGCGGAATTTGAAGCAAGCAGTTATGCGCAGCCAAGCTATTATTGTATTTATTAAACAATGGCGGGACGCGCGGGCGCGCCATACCAACTTCATCAGCGTGTTGGCGATAGTTCAGTCCCACGCAAACAATTTTTCCAGGATTCTTAAAGAGACGCCCAAAAGTAATATCGGATTCCTTCAGATAAGGCACACCTGATTTATCTGCGCTAGCCACCACCCTATTAAAGCCAGCAGCATTACCTTCTTGCAGCAATTGATCCAATGTTAACGGAGCGGAAATCTTCATTTTTCTAGCGACAGCGCGAATATCAATCACACCTTTGGGCGTGACCACCCCTAAAGTCTCTGATCCGTCGGCATTCATAATCGCCAAGATCTTGCTGTTCTTCACCATTTCACGAGGGCCAGTATAAATATCGCCGCCCCACTCTGAGGTTTGGTGGGCAGATGCATCCTGCATCACACCCATAGCCGATGCCGCAACGATACCAGCACCCGCAGCTGAAGCTGTCTTAATAAATTGACGACGAGAACTCATTCATATCTCCTTTATTGTTATTGGCACTACGAAGAAGATATTACCGCAGGAAAAATTGCGGTGGCGCAGCAAAAGTCAGGGGTCTACCCTAGCCCGAAAAGCAGCGCCAAATGATAGGTGATGAATGAAGCCAGATAAGCCAAGATAAATAAATAACTCAACATAACTACGGGAATTTTCCAGCCACCTGTTTCACGTTTTACCGCCGCTATAGTCGAAAGGCACTGCGGCGCAAAAACAAACCAAGCCAATAAAGCGAGTGCGGTTGCTAAGGACCAACTTGAAGAGATTAGTGGAATTAAGGCATCAGCAGCATCCGCACTAGAACTCGATAAGGCATATACCGTTGCCAAGGAACTCACCACTACCTCACGCGCCGCCATACCTGGGACCAGCGCAATACTAATTTGCCAATTAAAGCCAATAGGTGAAAAGACGTGGGCCAGCAATTGACCCAACATGCCCGCAATACTGTACTGAATGGGAGTACCCGTGGCGCCTTCAGGGGGCAGCGGGAAGCTTGATAAAACCCACAATGCCAGTGTCATGGTGAGAATGATTCCACCAACACGGCGAAGAAAAATTTCAGCGCGTTGCCACAGGCTAATGGCCAAATTACTCAGGCGAGGCATGTGATAACTTGGTAGCTCCATCATTAAGGCATTCATCCTAAATTGCTCGCTCGTGAGACGCTTCAGAACCCAAGCAACACCCATGGCACCGACAATGCCAGCAAGATAAAGCAAGAATAGAACTAAACCCTGAAGATCAATGCCAATCCATATTTTTCTCTCTGGGATAAAAGCGGAAATTAATAAGGCGTAGACCGGCAAGCGCGCCGAACACGTCATCATCGGTGCAATCAAAATAGTGACTAAGCGATCGCGTGCATTAGAAATACTTCTGGTCGCCATAATTCCAGGAATGGCGCATGCAAAACTAGAAAGCAATGGAATAAAAGACCGTCCAGACAAACCTACCGAACCCATAATGCGGTCAAGCAAAAAAGCCGCGCGCGGTAAATAACCAGACTCCTCTAATAACAAGATAAAGAAGAACAGGATCAAGATTTGCGGCAAGAAGATCACAACACCACCAAGGCCGGCAAGAACGCCATTGATCAATAAGCTACGGAACCAATTATTAGGCAGCAACCCTCCAAGCAGGCCACCACAATATTCGATTGTGGTTTTAATTAAATCCATTGGCGCTGTTGCCCAGCTAAAAACGGCCTGGAATATAAAAAAGAGCAGGAAGGCCAAAATGATTGGTCCAACAATAGGATGCAGCAATACAGAATCTAAGCGATCACTAAAGCGGTCGGGAATGATTTGATCTAAATCCAGATTACGCAAAATCCTCTGAACCTGTACGTTATCGGATTCAGAGTGTGCTATATGAGAAGCAGCATTCTCTAAAGTGGCATCACTAGTACCGGTGCGCAATGCGCTTAAATTACGCCAATCTAGCTTGGCGAGAAAAGATTTAATCTCGTCGGCACCATGCGACTGAATACCAATACTGGTCAGCACTGGCAAACCGAGCTCATTCGATAATGCGGCTGTGTCAATTTCTAAACCTTGGCGCTTAGCAATATCAAGCATATTCAAAACAACAATGCAAGGAAGACCCAAACGCTTAGCAGCAAGCACAAGACGCAAATTACGACGCAAGTTCATCGCACTTAAAATACAGATCACTAAATCTGGCCGCTTCTCACCCTCCGCCCTACCCAATAGAACATTGCAAGTCACCTTCTCATCTAGGGAACGTGGATAAAGACTATAGGCACCTGGTAAATCCAGGATTCGAATCTGCCTTCCCGAATCGAGAGTGAGTCGACCTTCTTTACGCTCGACTGTTACACCAGAGTAATTGGCAACCTTTTGGCGACTGCCCGTAAGCAAATTAAAAAGTGCTGTTTTCCCGCAATTAGGATTCCCCAAAAGCGCGACTAGAGGCTCATTCGAAAAAAAGTGAACTTTTGATTCAGACATTGTGATCAAGCTCAACTTCAATCATGCGAGCTTCAGATTTGCGCAATGCAAAAGTCGAAGCACCAACGCGCACCATAAAGGGCCCCTTCCCCAACAAGCCTTTACGCAATAAGGTGACCTGCTCGCCTGGCAGAAAGCCGATGTCCTCCAATTGCCCTTTAATCTGAGGGGCACCCTTGGGGGCATTAACCCCACTAACCCTGTAGGGCAAGTTGTTATCGACTTGATCCAAATTCATGGAAATTTGTCACTTTTGACAATTTAATAGGAACGGTTCTCATTATATACCTTACAATTAGGAATGATTCTCATTATTAATTAGTCGGAAAACATGAAAAAGAAACTCCTAAGCCTGCCAGTTATAGCCCTTGGCCTAAGCATATTAGGGTTAAGTAACCCAGCTCGGGCGACTACAGAAATCCTAATCCAGATCCAAAAAGGCAGATTTACCCCATCCGAAATCGAGATCCCTGTCGATACTAAGGTCAAATTGCTCATCGAAAATTTGGATGACACACCCGAAGAGTTTGATAGCTATGACCTCAATCGAGAAGTATTGGTTCAAGGTCATGGGAAAGGCTCCTGTTACATAGGCCCTCTCTCACCCGGTCGTTATAAATTCGAAGGTGAGTTTAGCCCCGAGACAGCTCAAGGCGTAGTGATTGTTAAATGAGCAAGATCATGAAGCCACTTCAACTCACTCTATTTACACTGATTTTCGCGAATTCATTGCCACTCTATGCGGCAAGCTATTTAAGCGATCCAGCAGACTATATCCACAACCCCATCGTGGAAGAGGGGGAACGAGAAATTGACACTAAATTTGGCACTCAATCCCCAAAAGGAAGCTCAGGCAACTCCCAATCCGAGGCTTCTGTTGGCTTAGGTTATGGCGTCAATTCCTGGTGGTTTACTGAAGTCTATGGCAATACCATGTGGAATGCGAATAACGCCAACTTTGACGCAGTGGAATGGGAGAATAAATTTCAACTGACTGAAACGGGCAAATATCCAGTAGATATTGGACTCCTAATAGAATTAGAGCGGCCACAAGATCGTAATTCTGGCTACGAAGTTCAGTATGGACTGCTGCTCCAGAGTGAATGGCGGAAATGGCAGGCCAATTTAAATTTTCTGATGCAAGGTCATTACAACGCCACAATCAATCAAGGATCCTTTTTTGGCTATCAGGGCCAACTGAAATACCGTTTACAGCCTCAATTTGAGCTGGGCGCGCAAATCTACTCTTGGCTTGGACAAACAAATAATTGGAATTCAAACCAACAACAACAAACGAGCGCTGGGCCTGCTGTTTTTGGAAAAACTAAGGTAGGGGCCAAGCAGGCTATTGAATACAATCTCGCCTATCTATGGGGAACAACGGCCTCCTCCCCTAAAAATACCATTCGGGCTCAAATAGAATACGAATTCTAGCCAAAATAAATGTCATACGTATGCTGGTTTATTCGCCAATTTCTGATATGTTCTTAGATATCAACCTTTCCACCAAACCCTCTACCCGCTAATTTATGTATCTACCAAAACACTTTCAAGTGGATGATCCCGAGATTCTTTCGCAACTCATCGCAGCATACCCCTTAGCAACCCTAATCGGAAGCCTTGATGGTCATTTTGAGGTGAATCACATTCCCCTCGTGCTAAGCGCAGATGGCAAGAAATTACACGGACATATCGCAAGAACCAACCCTCTTGTTAAAGTTGTCGAGCAAGAAAATCATGCGGTAACCGCTGTTTTTCACGGTCCCAATGCCTACATCACCCCAGCCTGGTATCCAAGCAAACAGGAAACAGGCAAAGTGGTGCCCACCTGGAACTACGCCGTAGTGCATGTAGAAGGAAAGATAGGGCTAATCAACGATCGGGAGTGGATCAGAAAGCACGTCTCGCAAATGACGGATATTCATGAGCTCACCCACCAATCCACTTGGAAATTGGATGATGCTCCAGAAGAATATGTGCAGATGATGCTGAAAGCGATCATCGGAATTGAGATCGAGGTGGCTCGTATTATCGGTAAATTTAAACTTAGTCAAAACCGCACCCCATCTGAATATCTGGGTGTTTATGACAAGCTCCAGAACTCAAGCGATGAAAACTTGCAAACAATGCTTGGCTTAATGAAAAAGCCTTAAAACGTCCAGCACTAAATAAACAGCCACCCCGTATGAACCGTCAGTTCACGCAGGGTGGCTTTAACTATCTAACCCCGATTCAAGCAAATAACTTCATTGCACTTAAGAATGTTTTATAAACACCCCATGCTAATGGGATCACAACAAATCCCCATGCCAAAATTACCGTCAAGATAGAAGTATGCTCATGACCAGCCTCCCCCTTCACAACAGAGCTGATCGCCTTTTCATGGGCAAGACGTTTCTCTTCCGCTAGCTCAGCATCGGTCATAAACCACTTATCAGCTACTGGACGAATCAACAGGTTGGCAATCAAGCCAATGACCAACATACCCATCAGGATGTACATTGTCTGGTTGTATACCTGACTCTTCGCAAGTCCAAGACTTAACTGATAGTCGCGCATGTAGTTCACCACTACTGGACCCAAGATGCCAGCTGTAGACCAAGCAGTTAACAAACGTCCATGAATTGCGCCGACGTTCTGAGTGCCAAACAAGTCGGCAAGGTAAGCGGGGACCGTTGCAAATGCACCGCCGTACATACTCAAGATGATGCAAAAAGCGCCAACGAAGAGCACCAAGCTACCAGCAGCTGCGCTAGAAGGGATACTGAAATACAACGCTCCTCCCAGTATGAAAAATACGCTGTAAGTAAGCTTGCGACCCAATTTGTCAGAGATACTTGCCCAGAAGAAGCGTCCAACAATATTAAATAGACTCAACAAAGCAGTAAATCCAGCAGCAATACCCGCGATCGCAGCCAACTGCCCCTTGTCCAACTCGCTAAATTTAAGCGCATTGCCAATCAAGCTGCCGGCGAAAATTTCCTGAAGCATGGGAGAAGACATTCCAATCACACCAATACCAGCAGAAACGTTCATTGTGAGAACCAGCCAAACCAACCAAAACTGAGGAATACCCCAGATTTTCTTAACACTCACACTACGCGTAGTGATCATTGCCTTAGAGGCATCCGCTGCTGGCGGAGTCCAGCCTGCCGGCTTCCAATCGCTGGCTGGAACGCGGTAGCTCATGGCGCCCACCATCATGTAAATGAAATAAATGATGCCCATTACAACAAAGGTTTGCGCTACGCCAACCGAGGTTGGAGTTGCGAAACCCTTCATCAGCATTGCCGCCAAGGGTGAGCCAATCATCGCACCACCACCAAAGCCCATAATGGCCATACCAGTTGCCATACCGCGACGATCCGGGAACCATTTGATCAAAGTAGATACTGGAGAGATATAACCAAGACCCAAACCAATACCACCGATGACACCGGACCCCAAAATCATCATCCAAAACTGGTGCAGGTAAATACCCCAAGCAGAAAAGAGCATGCCGCCAGCCCAACAACAGGCGGCAACTACGCCTGCCTTACGGGGACCAGCATGCTCTAACCAACCACCCCAAATGGCAGCGGAGATACCAAGAAATACAAAGAAGAGTGTGTACATCCAACCTAGCGTAGATATTTGCCAGTCACAGGTTGTTGTAAATAGCTGCGCGAAAAAGCCAATATCAGCAGCGCATTTAATAGCTTCCGCACCACCTTGAGACACACCCAATGCTTTTGATAGGGGCAACCAAAAAACCGAAAACCCGTAAGCCATACCAATACATAAATGAATTGCGAGTGCCGCTGGTGGAACGAGCCAGCGATTAAAGCCCGGCCCCGCAATGGTTCTTTCTTTGTCTAACAAATGAAACATGTTGTCTCCTTTTAGGGTTGAGCAAATTATTTTTGTTTAAGAGTCTTTGCTCACTGTTTTAATATCAGATTTTTTATGTGCAGTTGCAGCATAGAAAATTACAAAAAAGATATTAGCTCTTTATAACTTGATTCCCATCAAGAATGACACAGTACTATCCCTAATGATCAAGCCCATAACCGAATTTAACCAAGATAGCTTTAGCTTGACGTGTCTGCATGAATTGATACAAATCGATCGCCTCTTGGGGTGCACCTTTAATAAGAACCATTCGCTGCTGAATTGGCCCGTAAAGCTTTTCATTAATGTCGCTGTAGTTTGTGTATTTAGCAACCTCTGGCGCTTTAGCTAAAGATAGCGCGGTAAATCCAATATCAGCAGCCCCTGATGTGACATACATAGTGGCTACACCAATGTTATCGCCATAAACTAATTTGTCCTTAACCAAATCCCAAAGTCCTTCCGCTTTTAAATACTCAACTGCTGCCCTGCCGTAAGGGGCCAACTCTGGCTTAGCAATCGCAATCTTGTTAGTCTGGGCAATTGCCCTTACTAAGTCAGACTTATCCCTGCTAAGCTTTATCGCAGAAGAGTTATTAGTCAATAGAACAATTTTTCCAGTAGCGTAAATCTTACCCTCATCAAGGGTTTTTCCATTGCGATACAGCATCAATGGAAAGCCTTCATCTGCGGATAGAAATAATGCGAATGGGGCACCATTCATAATTTGCGCGGTGAAATTTCCAGATGAGCCATAGACGACTCTAAGATCTGATTTACCAGAAGCCATAAATGCCGCATTAATTTCGGTAAATGCATCCTTCATGTTAGCAGCAACTGCTACCGCAGGAGCTTGAGCCCAAGAGGATGCGCAGACTAAAAAAAATAAGGCTGCGATTAGCGGGCGATTTAACCGGGACAATCAGTCCTCCATAAATAATAAGAATTACAACCAGACAGCAATTTACCTACTCAATCTTACCGACTTATAACCCGGAGTTTTATGAGGAATAAGCACGTATTTTTGATGTTCACTTCGACGCTTCAGGTCTCGTTACCATTTCCGACTTCATTGCAACCAAAAAGATTTCATCCCCCTATTGAAACAAAGCTTAGGCCATTCTCCAAGACCCTAGTTCAACAATCAAAAAATGGGGGCCTCCGCCTCGTTTAACTTGCCCCACACACCTCTACAAGAAACACCGGATTTTTTACCAGCAGCAAGCAAGAATCACCACGGCCAATAATTTTCAGCAATTGGGTGAACAAACTAAATTAATTTGGCTTTTCCCACTCGTCAGGGCGTTAACAATGAATGTTGATCGAACTTCAATCTGAATACGTAATTTTTGCACATTCAAATAGATTAAGACTGTGGGATGATATTAACTTAATTTATAGAAAGCGACTCAAATGAAGAGATTTTTCTTTAGCCTTGCTTCAGCCATCACCTTATTGCCACTAAGCAATAATCAAATTGCTATCGCCCAAGAAAAAACTATTGTGGTGTCCTCCACAACATCCACAGAACAATCTGGCTTGTTTGACTATCTTCTGCCAGTCTTTGAAAAAAAGAGCGGCATTCAAGTGAAAGTTGTCGCAGTCGGCACTGGTCAAGCTCTCGATATTGGTCGTCGTGGCGATGCTGATGTAGTGTTTGTTCACGACAAACCTGCTGAAGAAAAGTTTCTGGAAGAGGGTTACTCGACCAAGCGTTATGAAGTTATGTACAACGACTTTGTTCTGATCGGCCCAAAATCAGATCCGGCCAAAATTACCGGTGGCAAGGACATCCAAGCAGCTTTTCAAAAAATCGCCAGTAGCCAATCTGCATTTGTATCTCGCGGAGATAAAAGCGGCACCAATGCGGCCGAATTGCGCTACTGGAAAGATGCTGGCATTGCCGTCTCTCCATCAATGGACTGGTACAAAGAGGTGGGCTCCGGCATGGGTCCAGCTCTCAATACCGCATCCGCCATGAATGGCTATATCTTATCTGATCGCGCTACCTGGCTCACTTTCAAGAACCGCGGCGACTTAGCCATCCTAGTGCAAGGCGACCCCAAACTATTCAATCAATATGGCGTGATGTTAGTCAACCCTGCGAAATACCCGCAGGTTAAGAAGGTTGAAGGTCAGGCATTCATTGATTGGCTCATCACAAAAGATGGCCAAGGCACTATTGCAAGCTACAAGATTGGCGGCGAACAACTATTCTTCCCTAATGCCAAGAAATAAACTGCGTAATAAATTTCCGTATTTACCAACAGTTAAAAAGCCCGCGGGCTTTTTTACATCAAACCAAAACGCTTCACCAAAATAGACTTTACAAGCTGAGTAAGTGCGAAGTAGCAAAGCAAGATCGGAATCAGTCCATACCAATAGATAGCCGGCAACGGCGACATCTGGAGAGCATTCGCCAAATGGGAGAATGGAAGAATAACCCCCACAAGGGAAATTGCGACGGTGGTTAAGAGCAAAGGAAAGCTCGATCTGCTCTGGATAAGCGGGATTTTTCCAGTTCTGATGATGTGAACAATCAGTGTTTGGGAAAGTAGCGACTCAACAAACCAGCCGGTCTGAAATAAAGTTGCATCACCCACTGAATTAACCCTCATCACAAACCATAAGAGACCAAAAGTAGCATAGTCAAATATGGAACTGATAGGGCCAATACAGAAAATATAGCGCGCTATATGCCCAACATCCCAGGTGCGTGGCTCCATGAGATATTCCTCATCCACATTGTCAGTTGGCACGGCCGTTTGCGAAAAATCATAGAGTAAATTGTTCAGCAATATTTGCACTGGCGCCATTGGCAAAAATGGTAATAAAGCGCTGGCGCCAACCATACTAAACATATTGCCAAAGTTTGAACTCGCAGACATTTTGATGTACTTCATAATGTTCCCGAAAACCTTGCGCCCTTCTAATACACCCTCTTTCAGGATCAACAAATTCTTTTCGAGCAAAATAATGTCAGCTGATTCCTTCGCAATATCCACAGCGGTATCTACCGAGATGCTGACATCGGCTGCTTTTAACCCAGGTCCATCATTAATCCCGTCACCCAAATACCCTACAACATGCCCTTTTGATTGCAATCCTTGAATTACTCTGGCCTTTTGTTGTGGCGACATTCTAGCGAAAACGGAAACTCGTTCAGCTAG
>Ga0364915_10122_pt1 | contig 32263 bp, 21 predicted proteins | sample ExccelJu500001D4_3_FD_206958 | JGI IMG/M metagenome (GOLD analysis project Ga0364915, IMG submission 206958) | Enriched cells from Trout Bog Lake Hypolimnion, Wisconsin, USA - BchlTB.June25.5000.01.D4 | ecosystem: Environmental > Aquatic > Freshwater > Lake > Hypolimnion/Profundal zone | place... | reverse complement strand
AAGGCCGCCATTATTAGCAATGAAATCAACAGTAGAGTTAGCGGTAATTGCAATACCTTGACCAGGAGCACCAGTAATGGTGCCACCTACTGTGTTGGTGATGCCGCCGGTGAGGCTGGCATTACTAATTGAGATGCCGTAGCTAGCACCACCAATAGAACCGCTATTAGTGATTCCGCCTCTTAGCGTTGAAGTTTGCAATAAAAGGCCTGCAGCAGCGCCTATTCCACTAATAGTTCCGCTATTGGTAATGCCATTAGAAACTACAGAATTTTCAATGAGAATTCCACCATATATCGGATTGCCATTGAAAATAAAACCAGCGTTATAAATCCCCCCACTAATGCTTGACCCAGCTATACCAATACCAAAACTTCCACCTTCGATAGTGCCTGTATTTGTAATGCCGCCAGTGACATAGCTGCCAGACTGAATCCTAATGCCAGATGTACCTCCAAAGATTGAGCCACTATTGGTGATGCCACCAATGACGGTGCTTTGACCAGCTATAAGTAGACCGTGACTATGTCCTGTAAAAGCACCAGCACCTATGATGGTGCCGGTATTTGCAATGCCGCCAGTGACCGTGCTATTACCTTGAATCAGAATACCGGTGCTATTTCCGAAGATAGTGCCTGAATTATTAATACCATTGCTAATCTGGCCACGGGAAGATACCAACACACCAATGTTTGAACCGGTAATGGTTCCAGCATTGGTAATGCCGTTAATAAGGCCGCCATTATTAGCAATGAAATCAACAGTAGAGTTAGCGGTAATTGCAATACCTTGACCAGGAGCACCAGTAATGGTGCCACCTACTGTGTTGGTGATGCCGCCGGTGAGGCTAGAGTGGTTTTGAACATAGATGCCATATGCACCGCCGCCAATAGAGCCACTATTAACAATGCCAGCTGTGATGGCAGATTTACTAAGGGAAATACCAGACAAAGGGGTGGCCCCATTAGTGCCGATAGTTCCTCTATTGGTTACGCTGCCGCTCAGGGTCGAGCTATTAAAAACAATGCCAGCAACACCCCCAGTAATTTGAGCCCCAGCATCATTTGCAATCCCTCCAAAAAGCGATGAATGGGAGAGGTAAATGCCTTCCCTATAACCACTGATGGAGCCGCTATTAAAAATACCGCCAGTTAGGCTGGAGCCAGAACCAATACTTATGCCAGCAATATTACTTACAGTGCCTGCACCACCCCCATTGGCAATAATGGTGCCACTATTAATAATTCCACTGGTAATCGTAGATTGTTGTAATGCAATACCAGCCGAAGCCCCACTAATTAAGCCACCATTATTGGCAACATAATCAACTGAAGAATTTGCTGTAATGAGGATGCCAGCATTATAAGATCCGATAGTAGATCCAGTGATCGTGCTGCCCACCATATTGGTGATGCCTCCAACAATACTGGTAGCGGAAATGGAAATACCAATTGCCCCACCGACAATAGAGCCACTATTAGTAATGCCACCGGTAATTTTTGATTGCTGCTCAATAAGGATACCAGTAGCACCAGCGCTGATTACTCCACCTGCATTATTAATGTAATCAACTGTAGATTGCACAATATGCAAACCGTGACTAGAAGTATTGGAAGAATCGCCAGAGATCGCTCCACCAACCGTATTGGTTATGCCCCCAGTAAGAGTGGAAGAGGCAATATAGATGCCGTAAGCGCTACCTGCAATAGAACCACTGTTAGTGATACCGCCAGTTACAGTGGAGAGATATAAACTCAGTCCAGCATTCGATCCACCAATGAGGCCACCTTTGTTGGCAATGTAATCAACTGTGGAGCCAGCAACTATGTTGATACCATTACCGCCACCAAACTGAGAAGCGGAGATTGTTCCGCCAACCGTATTGGTAATCCCCCCCGCTAATGAGGCTTGAGAAATACTAATGCCGTAAGTACCGCCTCCAATCGAGCCACTGTTAGTAATGCCGCCAGTGATCGTAGAGTGACTTAGATCAATGCCAGTATGACCAGGGGTACTAATTAAGCCACCATTATTAGCTATGAAATCAAGCGTAGAGTTGCCAACAACATTAATTCCATTTCCAGTGGATCCCGAGATAGTGCCACTAATCGCATTGGTAATTCCACCCGCCAAAGTCGAATTGGCAACAAAGATCCCTACTGCAACACCACCAATAGAGCCACTATTAGCTATTCCGCCAGTGATCGTCGAATGACTAAGGCGGATGCCAGTGCTACCGTTAATCACACCCCCATTGTTGGAAATGAAATCAACAGTTGAGCCGCCAATGATGTTTATGCCACTTAAAGTTACACCACCAGATCCGCCGATAATAGAGCCACTATTGCTAATGCCTCCGGTAATTGAGCTGGATTTAATGAAAATCGCTGCACTGGTAGCAGCTGAAATGGAGCCGCTATTAGTAATTCCGCTAGCGATCGTACTCCCTACTATCCCTACTCCAGGTCCATGACCGGGTCCACCTAATGCGTTAGCATTAATAAAACCAGAGTTGTTAATCGAGTCAGCGACGGATGAGCCAACAATAATTCCACTAGAACTACCGCCAATGGAGCCAGAGTTTTGTATGCTGCCGGACAGACTGGCCTGCGTTAAAGAAATGCCTACTAAGCCGTTGATTGTCCCACTGTTATTAATGCCACCGGAAACCGTACCATTAGGTCCCAGACCAATACCTGCACCATAATTATTTAGAAAACCGCTATTGGTAATACCATCAGTCACAGTGGTCGAAAGAATGCTGATTGAGCTACTGGCGGGAGAGGGAAAATTGGCAATAGTCCCGCTATTGGTAATGCCGCCAGAGATAAGCGAGCCGGTAAGCCTTATTCCAGTGAACGCTGCTATCGATCCCGAGCTATCAATGCCATTACTAATGCTTGATTGCTTAATCAGCAGCCCAACGTTATTCCCCAAAAATCCAGAGCCCCCAGCCAGTGTTCCAGAGCTATTTACACCCCCAGCCAGTGTAGAGTTACCAATTGAAACACCGCTACGGCTTCCAGAGATGGATCCTGGATCGATGATTTCCAAAGATCCGCCAATCAATCCAGATGCCGTCAATCCATCAGAAATACTTGGATTAGATGCGCCATCAACTAGATAACTCCCAGAAGTCCAGTCGGTTGCCTGCGAACTCGAGGCGCCCAGCAACATTACTGCTACAGCAACCGCATCCACTATCGCCTTTTTACCGCTACCGCCCTTACCACCTGACTTCACGTTTTCGCCAACGACCATCAAGCACTTGCGTGCTTTGTTCCAGATGATTCGATAGGCCTTATTCACGAAAAGTTGTTTTTATTTAAAAATTAGAGGAGGTCAGAAACGTTAAAAGGAAAGCCTTCGAAAAAATCGTCGAAAAAGCACACCTGAATATACCTATGAGAGACTAAATACACAATATAAATAAGGACTTGTTGGATTTAATCCAATAAGTCTAAGGGGGGGTGAGGGGTTACCCTAATTTGTCGCTATAAGTTGCTGCATTTCTAAGAGAATTTTTTCCATATTTTCAGAAGTCAGTTTTTGACCCTCAAGCGCCAAATGGCGATATAGATCCCCAGTGATCCATTTTTTTGCAAAGTACAACTGATCTTCCAGCTTAATCTTGTTAAGCCAAGTATTTTGGGTGCTCGCACTTCCCGCCAATTCATGCTCCACAAAAGCTTTGGGCACTACTAAACAGCGCCAACCCCTGGAGCGGGCGGTAAAGGAGTAATCAGCATCGGAGCAAATAAAGCGCATATTTTCATCAAAAAGCCCAATCTCGCGAATCATTGCCGTGCGTAGCAACATGCAGGCACCATTCACCCAGTAGGTTTCAAAAGGGGTCTTTGGCAACTGCGTTAAGTTGTAGGAGATATGCCTTCCCCAAGGGAATGCCTCGGCAGATCCCGCCCAGTTGATACTTTTGTCAGTTGACAGGGCAATTGGGGCGCAAATTCCCACATTAACCCCCTGATTCATCGTCTCTAGCAGCTGACTTAAGCAATCAGGATGCAAATTGGCGTCCTGATTTAAGACCAAAACAAAATCATAGTCAGTTGAAAAAGCAAACCGCCGCAAACCAATATTGATTGCCCGCGTGAATAACACATTATTTTCTGAATTGTCATGAACGAAAATATCAACCTCTACCCCATTTTGTTTTTGTAAACACTTCACGGAAACCGCTAGTGCTTCTCGCGCATGAAAATGGGGAATAACAACGCCGACTTTTTTAATCTCTACACTCATAAATGATTCATTGGGCTTTTTATTGGGGCAAGGGGCTTAATTAATCTCGTCCATAGTAAAGGCCATTGCTCAACCCAGCAACACACATGGCCATTTTTGGGAATTTCAAGTACCTCAATCGCACTACCTTTCGGAAATTGCTCAATAAAAGCAGTCGTTAAATCTAAAGGTACCAAGCGGTCTTCTGCGCCAACCAAATAAATTTGTGGAATCGATATCAACTGGATAATTGCTTCGCGTGGATCTAGCGAATCGTCCAAAGGCTCTAGTGCTAAGTTTTTTGCCCAGGTATGAGGATTGACATTACCTGCGACCGAAATGATGGATTGGACATCATGTCGCTGCGATGCCGCCAAAAGCGCAACAGCCGCACCCCCGGAATAACCAACTAATATCAGGCTTTGAGCCTGTGCGCGAGATTTAAGTAGATCAATCGCTGGATTGATTGAGTCAATTACCTTTTGCGAAAAACGCTCAGTAGTCCAGACTTTAAAATTGCAAACCCGCGAATTTTCTAATCCAACAAACTGACAAGGTCGAGCCAAATAAGCAACTGCCCCTTGGGGTTGCGCAAGAGCAAGTTTTAAGCCGATGGGATCTTTTGGCGTGGGGTCGCTTGAGGGAAACTCGCCATGTATCCAGGATGAGCCATCGCCTTCAATATAAATAGTCAGAACACCATCATTGGATTTTTGCGGGCTAAGATATGCCCGTAGATCATATAGGGAAGTGTTTATCTTAAGTTCTTGCCAATGCAAAACTAGGGCCAAATCCTGGGCTTGGTGAGAGCGCTCTTGCCCATCCAAGGAGACGCACCCGCCTAAGAAAAAAAGAGAGCACCCCATCGCAACCCAATACACAAGTCTTAGGGGGTGAAGACTCATTACTGAAAATCAAGCGCCTTTATTGGAGACATTTAATAGGGGCTCTAATTGGGCTAATAGTGGCTGTAAGAATGCTTCATAATTTTTCCAACGCGCTACCGAAGAAGAGTAGATGGGTTGACGAACTTGAGTCAGGCTGGCGGTACGAATACTGCGTTTATTTTTATAAAAATCCAAACAAGCCTGATCCCAATCTAATCCAATCCACTCGATTAGTTTGCGAGCTTGAGGCTCAATATCCTCGACAATCGCCTCATATTCAACCTCTAAAAAACTCTCAGGGGGCAAAACGGAGCGCCAATGATCCATTAGCCGGGCGTAATTTTGGTAATGCATCCCCAATTCTTTTAAGTCATAAGTCGCATTTTGGTGTCGATTAAATAAACGTGTAAAGCACGACAGGCACGTATCAATGGGATTGCGTTTGACATGAATGATTTTGGCATTAGGTAGCATCAGTGGAATTAACCCTAAGGCTAAATAGTTTGATGGCATCTTATCGGTAATCCGCAAGGCATCATCACTATGGATCCGCAATCGCTTTAAATACTCCCCACCCCATTGGGTTAATTTTTCCTTAGTGACACCAACAAGACTACCTGGATAGCCAATGCCCTGCCCATTAGACCCATGATCTTGAACCACCTGGAGCAAATCTTGCAATTCACCTGCCCCATGGACTAAAGGATGGCTAGCAATAATTTGTTCTGTGAGGGTAGTACCGGAACGTGGCATTCCTAAAATAAAGATCGGAGATTTATCACTTACTCCCGCTCCACGCAATGCTTGATAGCGCTCAGGGGTAAACCAATCAATAAGACTATTCATATTCGTAGTCTCTTCATTGGAATCAAATTGAAGCTTGCTTCGCTTTAAGCGAGCTCCTTCTAAAAAGTGCGGGAACGCCTCTTTATAGCTTCCAAGATCGTCGTAAGCCTTTCCTAATGCGTAGTGCACTGAGATCTGCTTATCACTGGATAAAGCCTCTACTGTAGAACCCAAGGTCTTTAATACTGCCAAATTAGAGTCCTCAGCCTTAACCTTTCCTACTTGCGTTAAATGAAAGTGCGCAGAGATGTGACTAGGGTCTATCGATAAGGCAAGCTCAAGCATCTGCTTGGCTTTCATACTATCGCCAGCCTCCAGCGAAAGATTGGCTAACCCCGTAAGCGCATCGACATAAGCAGGCTCGAGTGCTAAAGCCCTTTCAAAGGCATCCTTAGCTAAATCTTCTTTAGCCATTTCGGTATAAAGGCTACCAAGTTGACACCAGGCGTCAGCTTTCACGCTTGTCTGATTAACGGCTTGTTGTAATAAATTTAAAGCTTCTGGAAGATGATCTAGTTCTTGATAAACTTTAGCTAACCCTACTAAAGCTTCTGCGTATTGGGGACGATTTTGCAAGGAGCGAGAAAGCAAAGACTGCGCTTTATCAAATGCATCCAATTTAAAGTAAGCCAACCCTAAATTACACAAAGCCTCAGGCGAATTAGGGAAAACTGCCAGTACTTTTAATAAAGGCTCAATGGCTTCTTGAGCACGATCCTCTTCGACCAAGACTGCGCCTAGGTTAGTCAATGACTCTAAAAAATTAGCATCAATACTGAGCGCCTTGCGATACCACTCAAGCGCAATATCCCGGTTTCCCTGTGCCCGCTCAATACTTCCCAAGTTATTCAAAGACTGTAATAGTTGTGGTTGAATAGCCAGAGCTTTTTCATGCATAGCCTGTGCAAGCTGATAATTTTTGGCATCAAATAAAGCAACCCCTAAATTGCTATAAGCAGAGGCCATGGTGGGGTCAATGGCAATCGCTTTTTGCCCGCGTGTAATCGCTTCATCGATACGGCCTTGCTGGCGACACATCTCCGCTAAATTACTTTCAAAGAGTGCTACTGTAGGGTCGCTAGAAATCGCTTGGCGCACTAAATCCAGTGCTAAGATGGCTTGCCCTGCTTGGTAAGTCACCACTCCCAATAAATGTAAGGCTTGAGCATGTAAAGGCTCAATACGCAAAATTTGGCGTAGCACCTGCTCGGCTTGCGTTAATTGACCGCTCACATGTAGTTGACTCGCTAATTGAATCGCCTGATCGATGCTCAGATTTTGTAACGGAGCTGCAGCAGTCAGTGGGGCTGCCTGCGCAATAGTAGCCACTTGAGAAGATCGTTCTTTAGCCGGAACCTGGGGAATTGCCAAGGTGCCAATTTCCATGACCACTTGATCAATGACACTACCCCAATCACCAAATCGCGGCTGATTAAAAATGCGTACACTCGGGTACCACGGACTATCGGCTCGACCATGAAGCCAGCGCCACTCGGTATCAAAGCGATTAAGCATCCATACAGGTTTGTTCAGTGCTCCCGCCAAATGCACCATCGATGAATCGATGGAGATCACCAAATCCAAATTCTCTATTAAGGATGCTGTATCACCAAAGTCTGTAAGCTCCTCGGTCCAATCTATCCAATCCACCTGTGCTGGGATGTTAGGACGCACTTCTTCAGGGGCCCACTTTTGCAAACTGACCCAGGTAATAAAAGGAAGATTCAATAAAGGTGCTAATTGAGCAAACCCCATGCTGCGTCTTCCATCGTATTGATGCACTTTACGACCAGCCCAAGCAAGCCCGACTTTAAATCGGCCAGGGGCTGCAGTGTTTAAGCGATCTAACCAATGTGCTTTAGCCACTAAAGGCACTTGCAAATAAGGGGTTTGCGCTGGAATGGAGTCCAGACGGGTTTGGCAGGCGCGTGGCAAAGACATTAAAGCGCACTGCCAATCCCACGTCGAGTAATCTAATGGCAGATGGGTAAAGAGCACAATCTGATTGGCATAAGCCCACTCCATTAAACGCAAGGTCGGCGCTGAGCAGACAAAACCGACCTTGGCAAAACGCGGCGCAACTTGAGACAAGTAACGGGCAAATTGAAAAGTATCGCCAAAGCCTTGCTCTGTAATGACTAACAAGCGCTTATCTTGGGTTTGCTCTTGGCCATTCCACTGTGGCAACGGACAGCTTGGTCGGGCAAACGTACCCATGGCGCTTTCAGCCGAGCCAGTCCAGCGAGCCTCATAATTTTCCCAGCCGTTTGCAAAGTCACCCAGCTTAAGTTGTGCCATTCCTAAATTTAAGCGCGCCATCGCCATCTCAGGTGCAAAACGCAGAGCCCCTTCAAAACAGTAGCGAGCCTCTTCGATATGCCCCATATCTTGCAATAAAAATCCCAAGCTATTTAGAGCACCAGGAAATTGCGGCTGAAGGTGTAGCGCCCTCTCATAGCTAGCACGAGCCTCTTCGAATCGATCTAAGCGATATAGGGAAATGCCATGCAAGTGCCACAAAGATGCCGATGCCCCATCCTCCCCCAGTTGCGGCATATAGGGATCGAGCAATTGAACTACGGCTTGATGATCTCCTTTGCCCTGCAAGGCTAGGCATTGATCAACCACCGTTTGAGAAAGGGCTGGTGTGGCAGAGATCTGGGGAAGTATAGCCACCGGGGATGGAGCGGGAAGGCTAAAGTCAGGAATATCGCCTGGATCGCGGAACTCTTTCACCAACTCATACAAGGGTTTGAGATGGCGTGCAAAATGCTTCCAGCGTGCTACCGAAGTTTTATAAATGGGTTTTCGTACTTGGGCCACACTGGCTGTTTGCACTAAGCGGTCATTTTTATAAAATTCTAAACAATCAGCATTCCAAGGTAGCCCCACAAATTCGAGCACCCTTTTAGACTGCGTCTCAGTATGGGCCACCATATCCTCATATGGCAAATCCAGAATAGTTCCAGCAGGCAAGACTTTGCGCCAATGGTTCATGAGGCGCATGTAACGCTGGTAGTAACGACCAATGGTCTGCTGATCGTAAGCAAATTCCATCGTGTCATTAAAGAGGCGCGAGAAACAGGAAAAACACGAATCCATCGGATCGCGCATCGCATGAATAATTTTGGCATTAGGAAGTGCCAAATAAATTAAGCCGAGATAGAAAAAATTGGCTGGCATTTTATCAGTGATAAATGCACTCTTTGGCGATAAATTCCAAACCCTTCGCACATAATCTTTACCCATTTTTTGCAAATTGGTTTTGGATAATCTTGTCAGCTCTTGAATGTAAAAACGCTCTGCCGATGCTTTTGTAATATCCGATACCACCTCATTGAGAATCGTCAACTCTCCGGCACCAAACACCGAAGGGTGGCTTGAGAGGATTTGCTCAAGCAAAGTAGTGCCTGAACGCGGCATACCGACGATAAAAATCGGGGTCTTGCCCTTAGCGGAAGAAAGGGGGCGCTGCTCTAATTTGCTTGCAAAAAACTCTGGTGTAAAAGTATCAATAATGGCATCGACTAACTCATCGGCACGGCGCTCATCACACGGCAATATCGCATGCTGCAGGCGATTGCCTTCCTCATAAGCAGCAAAGGCGCGATCGTATTGCCCAATGTCATCCAAAGCCTTTCCTAACGCAAAGTCATAACGAATTCGCGCATGGTCAGAAAGTTGCTCACGATTAGCATAAACCCCTTCGAGCATCGCTAAATGGGGGTCATCTAATTGATAAGTTTTTAATGAGGAGAGGTTGTAATGTGCCTCTACAAAATTAGGACGAGCAGCAATCGCTGCGCCAAAGCTGGCGCGAGCTTCCTCAAGGTTACCTTCTTCGCTAAATATAGCCCCTTGATTGTTTTGCGCTTCTGCATGCCCAGGATCAATAGCTACCGCTTTTTGATAAGCTTTTAATGCGCCCGCCTTATCGCCTTGCTGCTCAAGCGCAGAGCCCAAGTTATTCCAAGATAAACCATGCTTGGGATTAATTTTTAGGGCTTTACGGTAATGCAAAATCGCTTTACTGGATTGCTGGGCATCGGTATATGCCAGGCCCAGGTTGTACTGCGCATCCAGATCATTTGGCGAGAGCGAGCAGGCTGCTTTGCCTGATAAAATCGCTTGCTCTAATTTGCCTATACGACGTGCGATTTCACCTAAATTGCGATGGTAAAGGGCCTCTTGGGGCTCGCACCGAACTGCTTGAGCAATGCAGTGAAAAGCCCCATCTAGGTTATTAGCGCTATAGGCCAACAAGCCCATGGCATGCCATGCCTGAGCATTTGCGGGCTCCGCCTGAAGAATACTGCGATAGCTAGATTCTGCTTGCGTCAGATTACCAGCCAATTCGTGCTGTTGCGCTTGCTGCCAGAGACTTGAAAGGGAGGTATTCACTACGCAAATCCAAACATTAATTGAGTAAGTAGGAGATTACCATGCCCCACTTTCTCGCAAACTGAATACACCATCCCACCAAGAAAGTGGGAGGAATTACCCAAGAATAGTTTGAATACCGCTTGCTTATAAGGCAGGGATCTTTTTGAGGTCCACTTGAATTGTGGCGCCGTACTGCGCATTTAATCCAATGACTGAACGTAGGGGGGCATGCTCTTTTTCTGAAAACCAAACCTCAAATGTGGCTGAGTCATCCTTTGAAGTCGTTTTATAGTACCTAACAGCCTTAACTTTAGCCCCATCAAAAGGAAATTCCCAGGCTTCACCTCGCACCAAGGTATAAGTTTTAAGTGAGCGCCCATCAGTCACAGGCAATACCACAGATTTAGCTGGTAATTCACGTCCAATAAACTGATAGCCCACAGTAAGCATGTCCAAAAGCTGTCCAGCATAAGGCGCACCACCAACGGGGGGAGTACGTGAGGAAACTTTGTAAAAATTCAACGTATTTTTAGGCGCATCTACTTTAGCAATAAGCAATTCAGTATTTCCACGCTTTTCTTGATAGGTATTTGTTAGCAAGCCCTTTGGGCCATTTGCGCCAACTGAGTCTCGGATGAGCTTTTGATCTTGCAGCACAGTAGAAAGCACCGCACCCAAAGTACCAGTCGAACTAATATGGTATTGATCTTTGCGAAGATCCACCTTATCCACAATTGTCGCAACCTGCATAGACCCTTTGACTAAACTATAAACTTGCTCATAAGGGCTTGGCGCTTCTCCCGATTGTTTAAGGTACGCTGCGCGTTTGGCGGGATCAGCTGTTATTTTTAGGTCATACTCAAATTGGGCATTTTGGGCAAAGACTGATCCTGAGGCAAAACCCAGCAAGATCATGGCTAAGAACGGATGTGTGTAATGCAAAACAATTTTTTTCATTTCTGTATTTTATAAGAATATTTTTACAATATCCCCTAAATATTTACTGGATAATGACACATGGTCGCAAAAAACCTCACTTCCCCGAGTCTAAACATTTCTATTGGGGATCGAGAAACTTTATTAAAACAACAGGGTAAGATTATTTGGTTTACCGGCCTTTCTGGGGCCGGAAAGTCCACTCTAGCAAATGCCTTAGAAGTTGCGCTGTATCAGCAAGGAGTCCACACTTTCTTATTGGATGGGGATATTGTTCGATTAGGCTTAAATCAAGACCTAGGCTTTAGCGATGCAGATCGCACTGAAAATATCCGGCGCATTGCACACACAGCCAAATTAATGATGGATGCAGGACTCATAGTTATTTGCGCTTTTATTTCGCCATTTCGCAAAGAACGGGACCTAGCAAGAAATTTGGCAGGAGATGGGCGCTTTGTTGAAATCTATCTCAACACTTCACTAGAAGATTGCACCAAACGAGATACCAAGGGTCTTTACAAGCAAGCAAACGCCGGTACATTGAAAAATTTATCAGGTGTAGGGAGTAACTATGAGCCGCCTGTACACCCGGAAATCATTCTCAATACCGCCGAACTTTCCATTGAGCAATCTATCGAAAAAATCTTAGCTCGAATTTAAAGCAGGTAGCGCCCACTAAGGTTAAAAAGCGAATGAAGGCAGAAGACCTCTAACACTTAACTCCGATGCATAAAAAATCCTGCATTCATCATGGCGCTATGAAGGCCAGCTAGAGCGTTGATTTATTGCAGCCGTTAAAAGATGATTCATTGCCTCTTTCAATAAATCCCTATTTTCTCGAAACATTAACGACCCCCCAAATCTTGGATTAATCTCTAAGATTTTTAATTCCCCTTCTGGGGAGATCTTAAAATCTATATTGCAAGGACCACTAAACTTCAAAGGCCCTAGACAATACTTAAATTGAAGCAATACATCCTCGCCTAGTACCGCCCTTCTCATTGTCTTAAGATTATGAGGGCCGCGAATCGCTTGATAATCGATCAAGGTATATTCAAGCGATGAATGCCAGAGAATTTCTCCATTCTTACAAATAAGATGGGACACATAATCCCGATCACCAGGAATGTATTCTTGTAAAAGTACAGTTTGGTGCAGCCACACCTCTTGCTGTGAAATAGTAGCGAGCTCTGACGCGGATTGAATAAAAGCAATCCCTGCCCCCGCATTTAAATTCACCCGCTTTAAGATCATTGGGTAGGTAATTTCATCCAGACTTTTGTAACACTTGGGAACTAAATGCGACAAACCCAATTGATACATGTATTGATGAAACCGGGCCTTATTAAAAAAGGTCCTAATAGTGGCTTCTGGAGCAACCAAGGCTGGGTAAATCTTGGGGCACATGCAAATGTGCCACTCCATCAATGGCAAAATTACCGTGCGTAGGTTTGGATTAATAGCAGGCGGGATTGACTGAAGATGTTCATTTGGAATGACGAGCACTTCTTTGACAACTGGATGGTTTTCCCAGAGACTCGAGTTTGGATCGAGGGCTTCCATCCAGTCTGTTGACCAGCTACCAAAAATCACTACTCTGAGGTGATGAAGTGCCAATTTATATCAATGCTGAATGAATTTCTTTTGATCATATCTTATAAAGATTTTCTCAAGACGCTATAGAATAACTTTGTTGTGCTATCAATAGGCAATCTGGCAATTGAGCAATCTATATATTATTTATAGACGTGACTTGCACGAGAACCTAAGGCCATTAAATGCAGCGTAATCTGCATTGATAGTTCTTTGCGAATATCCCCAATCATTTGCTGTTGTTGAATATCGGCTGACAATACCGTATGAGGCGAAAAGTTTATATCTCTGACGCCGTAAATTTCGGTTGAAGGAATGACTTCATGACCCGCTTGATCAAAAGCTCTAAAAACGACAACATCATTAAAATCATATCCTGAAATTTGTCCTGAGCTCGTAGACGAAGAGATTTGACTATTAGGTGCATCTTGTAAGATTTCTACAAGAAGGTCGGCATCTACGGGGTGAACAGCTACCTTTACATTCAGGTAAGTTAAAAAGTCTACCTGAAGCTGTCCGAGTAATTCGCGTGAGGGTGAACCGGTAATGGCTATCACTTGATAGGGAATAGATACCTTCTGGCGCATTTCATACAAACAAGCACTTAAGCAAATCACCAACAAAACCATGCACGTGGGTCGCAAGAGTCGCTCAGCCGTTTTCTTAAACATATTTCAATGTCCCATTGATAAAATCATCGTCTTACTAAGAGTATCAGAGCAGCTTATGTTATTTACCCTAAAATAGTACTTAGATGCAAAGCTATCCTCTCTTAGCGCCATTTCCCTCCTATCACCCACATTCATTCAGCCCCATTTGCGTTTCTTTTATAAGTGAATCAAAACAATTTTCTCAAGGCCAATTTTTTTAGCCTGCTTTTACTGCTAGCCTGTATTGGTCAGTGGTCATCAGATGTTTTGGCTCAAGCCTCAACTCAGTTGGGCGCCTATCCACTCACTCAAAAGTCTGCTGTCTCCAGCCCCTTTGGACTTCGTAATAGTCCCTTTACTGGAGAGCATGAAACTCATGAAGGCATGGATATTCCTGCGCAAGCAGGTAGCCCGATTCTAGCCACTGGCGATGGCAAAGTCACTTATGCTGGGTTTGCCCCAGGCTATGGCAATTTGGTGGAAATTGATCACGGCCAGGGATACACGACGCGCTACGGTCACGCGCAAATACTCTTAGTAAAAGCTGGTGACCAGGTAAAGCAATCGGAGCAAATTGCTACTGTAGGTAGCACGGGAAGATCTACGGGCCCTCACCTGCATTTTGAAGTCAGTTTGAATCACGCCACTTTTGACCCCATACTGCTTCTTGGCGGTACTTATTTGGATCACACTTTAGCACCGAACGCTGTCTTGATATTTACCTCCACCAAGCTCAAAGCACCTTGGCAATTACAACAACTGGCCAGCAGTAAATACCAAGGTCAAATTTTATACACCTCAAAAAATACAAGACGGTCTGGTGCGCCTTTTGTGATCGTTAAATCACATGCTAGTGTTCAATAGCAAAGTGGCGAAAGCATGAGCAATCCTTACCATTAGTTGCACCCCACCTATTTAAATTACACCCAGAACCCCCCAATGCAAAATTAGGTACTGATTTAAATTCCTTTAAATTAAAATGAATTTCTTGCTAAATATATGAGCACTAAATGGGAGAAAATGGGGCTCATCAGCCAACGCCATCGTTGACTTGAGTTATTGGTAAAGGCTGTTGTAGTTGAAATCATCATGGCGTACCTATGTATATGACATCAATACTTACATAAGTAAACCGCGTTTGACATGGGGTATTAGCAAACCTACCCCATTATTAATCACCCTCTTTTGCCTTTGAAAAACAATCCAGATTTATCAAAAAACGACTTGATGAATTATCTAAAGTAGATAGAAGTAGAAGTCATTATTAAGGATCAAACCTCGCTCTAGTTGAGAATGAGTCCGTTTTGTAAAAAATCTATTTTGGCTTCTTCTCTTCTGAAATTGCCGTCACTTCCTGGGCTATCTCAATGGCGTCGCGGCGGTAGCGCCACTCTTGCTGCTTACGCAGCTCGCCTAACGTTCTAAAGAAAAATCGGTCTAGATCGTCACCCACTCGCCTGCCCTTCTCAAAGCCCAGTTCATTGACTAGCCTCTTATCTCGCATGCGTTGCTTTGCCAACAAGATCTGCTCGCAGTTCTTAATCGCCCATATGATTGCCTCTGACTGTTCAATGAGCTCATCGGTCATATCCTGCAGTGGTGTGGTGGCGTTTGAATCACTGTACTTACACTCAACCATACTTTTTGGGGTAGACACTGTGGCCCCCAGGTCCTCAAACTTGCGCTTGATGTTGACAAAGGTAGTCAAGAAGGTTGCCTGCATTTCCTCCATCGCAGCAAGACTGTATTTAGCCGCCTTTAATTTTTTACTATTTTTAAGATGCTCAAGTGCCAAACTTAAATCTAACTCCGATATTAAGCTAGGGTCATCAAAGTAGGATTGAGCCTCCTGTGGAATTCTTAAACCAAGTCCTTCGGCCTCAAAATAATCTAGTGGTTCATTTAATTTATCTCGTAGCCTTCGATACTCTAGGCGCTCTAGACGTAATTTTTTCCAAGCTAATACGGTTAAGTCATGCACAAGCGCTGACTCGGTAACGCCCTGCGGAGCAAAATCTTCCATGAAATATTGCTCAAGCTCTAAAAGCTCTTTAGGATCCTCGCCGGGTAAGACCTCTTGCCTTGAATAGACTCCCGTTTTTAAAGAATTGCGTGATGATGCTAATTTACCCTCTGCAGTTTGTGGTCCGCCTGACCTACGGGATTTAGGGATTGAGGCCATTTAACTTTTAAAAGATTTAGTTAGGCGAACACCTGGGCAGTCTTCCGGGGTGCCTATGAATTCAACCCCCAGGCCAGTTAAGGCTTGAAATATTTGATCTAAGGTGCGCGTATGCACTGATGGCACCCCCCTACCAGCCTCCAAGCGCTTAATAGTCGCAATCCCAACACCGGATGCAATGGATAGCTCTGCCACGGTAATGCGCAGGATTGCTCTTGCAGCGCGGATTTGTTCTGTTGTAATCAAGTCTAAAAGTATATATAATGATACTATTAGTATCGTTTAAGGACCATAAATGTACCCAAATCATACGCCACTGGGCCCCAAACCCCAAGAGATTCTTCATAAAACAATTCTGAATATTGAGGGGGCTTATGCGCCGTCAACCATACGTGCCTACAAGTCCAACTTTGAACGATTCATCCATTTTTGCGAAGATCACGATGCAAACGCCCTCCCTGCTGACCCAAAAAATGTAGCTCAATTTATTTCAAAGCTAACTGCGAGCGGACTTAAATCTTCCAGCATCCGAATCATTGTTGCCGCCATTTCCGGCATTCATAAATTAAACCTACAGAATGATCCGACCCAGCATCCTGCAGTAAAAATTGAAATGCGTCGCATGCACCGAACTCTGGGACGACATAGCCAACAAGCATTTGGAATTACTGCGCCAATCCTAGAGAAAATGCTTGGTGCTACAGCAAATAACTTGAGAGGAATTCGAGACAGGGCTCTACTTTTACTTGCGTATGACAGTATGTGTCGGCGCAGCGAACTTGTCTCCTTAAGAATTAGCGATATTCATCTTATTGACGAAGGTAATTTCTCTGGAAGGAAAATTCGCCTTCGAAAGAGCAAGACAGATCAAGAATTACAAGGAAGGTGGATATTCCCTAGCCAAAGATCTGCTGATGCAATTTCGCTATGGGTTGAAAAAGCAAAATTGATTGATGGGTACCTATTTAGGGGAATCAATAATGCAATTGATATTACTGATGAATTGAAATCCAGTCAGATTAATCGAATTTATAAGCGTCTAGGGAAAGATGCAAAACTTCCAAAAGAGATAATTGATCACATCAGCGGACACTCAATGCGGGTAGGCGCCGCTCAAGACCTTATGAAATCTGGGGCCAGCATGCCGATAATTATGAATAGGGGTCGTTGGTCAAAAACAGATACCGTGATGCGATACTTGGAATGCGTTAATACAAATTAATTCTTTAAAACTTTATCGTGGATCATAACCACCAAAGCAGGCGCGAAAAAGTACTGCCAAAACCAATAAATTGCCCTTAAAGGCACTTATCTTAGTAGGAACCTCACCCTTTGGATAGCGACGTATTGTTGGGATTTCTAGGCACTTATAACCAAGCTTAGGCGCACAGTACGATAAATATGCCAACAACTCATAGGTATCGAACACCTCGCGAAATGGAGCCACTTTTTGATCTAGCAACATTCTTCGACTGTAGGCTCGAAATCCTTGAGTGGTATCAGTCCAGTGGAAACCAGAAGCACAACTCAGCATTGGGGCATGAATAAAACGGATGGCAAAGTCGCGAGACAAGGGTGTATTTTCAGCTTCACCGCCCGATATAAATCGCGAAGCCTGAACAAAATCAACCCCCTGATTAAGCGCGTCGATAAAAGCAGGAATCGCTTTAGGATCATCCTTATCATTACCATCAATACTAATGATGCCTTCATAACCCTGATCTAAGGCAAATGCATAAGCACAACGTAGTTGGGCGCTTAACTTTCCAGCTCCCGTCTTTAAAATAAGTCCACGAACACCATTTTTCTGCAATAAATCAAACTTCAATGAGTCATCCGTACTACCCCCATCAACAATAAGAATATCGGCCACTTCCTCAATGTTCAACGCCTTCATTTTTGAGAGAAGATTTTGAATTCTGTCCCCTTCATTAATTACAGGAACCACAACGCACCACCGACTTTGACGTCCAAGCCATAGGGGAGTTTCAAATTCTGGCACAACCCAAGTTGAGCGCAAATCTGGGGCAATTATTGATTCCACGATCCAATCCTTATAAAAAATTAGGCCAAACGAGCTGTAATTAATGCAACCCCAGCTATAACCAAAAAAATTCCCAGCCCAGCAGTCCAAGGGAATGGCTCTTGAAAAATTATTACTGATGAGAGCGCAACTGCAGCGACAGCCCCTGCAGTTAAGATTGGATGCGCGACATTCAAGGGAAGACGGGACAAGGCTGCTGCATATAACAAGAAAGCGCCGCCGTAAAGACACAAACCCAACCAAAATGGCCAATTACTTAAAGCCTCTAGAGGCTCAGCTAAAGATGGGAATTTACGAGGTGGCATCATAGCCATTTTGATTAAAACGCTTGCAGCAGCATTGGATGCAATACCGACAATAAGAATTACCCACTTCATGCCTCTACCTCGGAGAGATTATTGCGATAGAAATTAACTGCTACAGCTAAGGCACGCTCAATTGATTCTGTATGTGACTCATTTTTGGTTGCTAACATCTCGATGGAGACTAAATGATGAGGTAAATGCCGATTAAGTTCAGCAGCAATTTCAATATGATCAGTCTTACTGTCGCCAAGCGGAAGAAGTTCAGGCTCACTTATATGTATATGGCCTATAAGGGGTGAACATTCTTGCATAACAGAAGCAGCGTTTTCTTTATTAATTGTTAGCGCACCAATATCAAGCTGCATCTTGATGGCTGGGTGCCCAACCTGTTGTACAACATCAGCAGCTTGAGCGCTAGTTGTCATAAAGTTTGCACCATAACAGGTTGGATTCGGCTCAAGACAAATTACCACGTCATTAGTTTGGGCTATATCGCCAAGCTTTTGAAAAAAAGGAATGGCCATCTTCATGGCCTGCTCTTCAGTAAAACCAGAGCAATCTCGGTTCTTGGGTGAGCCAAATACAAGCCGAGTAGCGCCTAAACCTTTAGCAATGCGACACACAGCTGCTAAATGAGCGAGCATCGCGTCTTGAGACGCTTGCGATCCAAAGATATTTAAACCAGTGGTGCCAAACAGAAGTGCCTGCATGCCAGTAATTTCAATCCCCTTCTTAAGCCACCAATCTTTGACCCGGGATATCTCCTCATTAGTGGCGTTGATAGGATCGGGGAAATATTTTCCCGGGGCTATATCTATGGCATCGATACCATAGCGATGAAGTAAGGATGCGACCGCCTCATCCTCTTCAACATCCCAGGCAATATTTGAGATTGCAATTCTCATTATTATTTGCTCGTCTCAAGAATATTTTTAGGGGGCTCCGATTGAGCATAAACCCTGACCGCTTGAATTGTTTCACGGGCACTGTATTGATAAAGCCCAGAGGCACCAAAGATGTTGGCATGACAAGTACGCATATCGTACTTAGCCGGAGTATTTGAAATGTGATTTTCAAATAACCTTCCAAAGCCCTTATTTGCCACTTCAAAGACACTAATTGGCTCCGCAGTTAGATGAACCAACTTTAGCCCAGACTCGAGGGCAGTCTGAATATCAGCCCATAGATTTACCATGGGATAAAACTGAAAAATTCCCCTAGATTCAATCGAATCAAGATTGTTTTCATTCAAGAAGTCGAATATGACATTCTTTCGGAGTCTAGGGCCAACCAGACCCGGCAATCGGACTATTAAAAAATTCGTGAATTGCTCCTCAACAAACTTTTCAAGCAAGCGGCGATGCAATCCATAAGCATGGAGCCCAGGCTCCTCAACTAATGATTTTTCATCCACCTCAACTGGATGCTTAAATACATCAATAGTGCTGATTAAAATGAATGTATTGCACTTAATAGTTTTTAGGTGCGAGATTAAATCATTGATTTTTTGCAGGTCTTGAGCAGGATTTTTATTGGCAATCCACTTTTGCGCGGGAGCCCCAGCACAAACCACTAAATCAAATTTTTTATTTCTGATATCAGCAATATTGGATGATCGAAAAAGCCCTTCAAAGGATTTTTGCCTCAAAAGAGTGCTGCCTACAAAGCCAGAAAATCCTATAAGTGCGTTCATTTAGCTATTTGCCTTAAAAAAGAAGGAACGAAACTGCTTCCTTTCAACTTTTTCCTAAATAGCAAAGCAGGGCTCTCTACAAAATGCCACGAAAAATATGAAATTGGCAATACGATACACAAAGCTAATATAAAATTCGTGTAAGGGTTCTGGTCCTTAACCCAAACAATTTGCTGCGCAACCCAAGCATATATATATACCCCATAAGAAAGATCTCCATACTTATCGAGATTTACGGCAGGGCATTTGTAGACAAAATATAACATCATGTATCCCATAAAAAATGGAAGATACAAGTAAAACATTCCATAATGAATCGCAAAAAAAGCTCCGGTCATGCAAATTAGTAATAATTTCCATGTTAGGGGAATTAAATCTTTATTTAACCAAAAAAGAGATCCAGTTATAAAATAAATTAATGGGTCCCTGTATCTCTCGTTTAATCCAAATACTGGAAAATCCTTAAAAAACCAAATTGCTATAATTAACAATCCAATGCTAGCAAAATTAGCCCTAACTCTAGAATCGAGTACACCAAAGATTCCCATTAAAAATAATAATAAATAGCAACGCAACTCTACAGGCAACGTCCATGCAGATCCGTTGGTGCTACCGGCCAAAGTATTATTGTTAAAAATATTGAGAATATTATAATTCCATTCCCATAATGGGACATTGTAGAAATTTAGCCAGGGTTTAGTAGCTAAATATTGAAAAACATTTCCTTCGAAAAATAATGGTCCGACTATAAATACAACAATTGATGTATATAGAATAATTGCCGGGTATAAACGCAGCGCTCTAGATAATAAATAATTTACCGCCCCCCTCCTTACGAATGATCCAACGACCAAGAATCCACTAATGAAGAAAAAGCCTTCAACGGCAATAGCTCCCACCCAAGCTCTTGGCTGCAAAAAATATACTGAAATTGGATCCGATCCCTTCCCTACAATTGGGAATGAGTGCCCAAACATTACACTCAATGCAAGAATAAATCTAAGCAATGTGAAATTATTAGTTTTAATCAACTCAAATTTTTCAAGAGAGCAAGTATTTAAATTTTTTTCACGCCATTTGGTTAGACATCTTAAATTTTCAGGGCTAGTGAAAAAAATAAATACCAAATAGAATGCGGCTGGTATGAAGAAAAAATACCACAATATAAAATTTAAATGTGTATGAATGGCAGAATGCATTGGCATTAGAATTGACCAACTACATGAACATATTAATGCGCTCGACCAAATTATAAAATTTTTATATCTATCCTCAGATTTAATTATAAAATTCAGAACTACAGTTAATAGGGAGACCACAAATAAAATGGGGAATAACATACCCTCAAAAAATCCAAATATAATTGGAGTACGCCATCCACTTACATAAATATCGAATATATGAATATAAGAGTCATCTATTCCCGTGTATTTTGGTGAGTTTGCAATAGAACCAATAAAGTTGTACTTGAACCCTTCAAGAATAAGAGTTTCTTTTATCCCCTCTAAAATTGATCCAGCACGCATACCTGCATGCATAGTTAGGGCTGCCATAAATCCAAAGATACTAGCAAGAAAATTAACCAAAAGACAATAATAAGGTTTGTTAATAATGCGATTTTTTATTGGCTTTACAATCTCTAGCAAAAATGGAAGCATAGAGAAAATAACTATTATCGGTAAATATTCATACCCCGCCAAGCTCTTGAGAAAAAAGGTTAGGAAAGATACAACACCAAAGATAATAAAATTTATAAAACTATATGAATATTTTTTGACGTAATTTACATAAATAAATGATGTTATTACAGGAAGGAGCCATAAAAATGGGACCCAATACAAATTTCTCGCAAAAGAAATTACCCAAGGTGAACCAAGCATACATAGAAAAAATATAGTGCCAAATTTTTTGTCAATGCACTGAGAAATTTGAAAGGTTAAGACAACAACAGCTATTGAAAAAAACAAACTTGATAAAGCCTGAAGCCAAAAAATTTTCTTAAAATAACTTGGAAAGATCTCCCAAATTTTGGATAAAAAAATTGCTTGCACTCCAAATTGCTTTGGATAAGGTGTTATAGAGTAATCCCCGGGGGATAATGTTATATTTCTATCCCCCAAGGCGTTTGGATTCAACAAATCACCGCTATATGTTAGATGGATATACTGACCTAAATTTTCAACTCCTATTACTTCTCTCGTTTGCCCATTTGATAGTGCAAATTTTTGACCTACACGAAATTCATTCTCACCAACTCCGATTACTCCGGCTGCGCTTTTGCCAAACAAAATTTTAGGGCCAAATGTAGCAAATCCATGAGCCCAATTTGCATCAGTTATGTCAAGGGGAGTAAACCCATTATTTCCGTCTAAACGCAAGTAAACGGCAAGTACATCCGATGGATCCTTTCCTCCTCTATTGATAAATCCTAAATTTGCATTTGGAATGCCCTTATCATTAACATCTCCATATATTTTTCCAAGCACCAAAGCTTCCGAACGATCCTGGTAGGTCTTGAACATAGCTTCTGGCACTACATTCAGAAAATTCAATTGGTACATAAGAAAACAAACCACAACCAATAAGAATTTCCACTGGAAACCCCCAGCGCTACAAAAGCTCTTCATCATCTAATTTTTCCAAAATATCATAAATATTGTCGATTTTCCCACCCAAAATTGAGTAAAACCCAGGAAGCGCAAAGTTTTTTTCAAATAAAATTGGCCTCCCATCATCACCCTCATTCTTTAACAAGACTGTTTTGATTTCCGTTAGCGATTCCACATACTTCGATGTTGCTATTGAAGGGAGGTAGCGCTCAACATCCCGCATCATTCGATTTACTCTGGAGCCACCGCGATACTCATCTAATTTTTTATACGGGTTCTTCCCTTTAGAATCCACCCAACTTAAATGAGGGGTGTAGCGAACATGCGACAAAGTATGCAAAGACCTCGATGGAAAAGGCATTAACGAGAAAAATGGGCCATCCATAACTGTGATCCCAAGCCCCCTGAGAACAGGGGGGACTTCCATCAAAGCCATTTCTGTAATTTCATGCTTTAACGGAACGGAAGTCCCAGAAAAATCTCCTCCAATTTGATTAATTCCACTATAAGTAGAATTAAATACGTAGCGAGCTACATACTCAGATGCTTGACCGTTTGAATTTTCCGATAGCACCTTTAATGTACCCCCAACCCCTTTAAATACCCCTCTAACATTCACGCCAGTCTGAACTTCGATTCCAAGCTCACTTAATTCCTTATAAGCCAAATGCCGCAATTCTGCAGCATCAAATGCATACTCCTCCACTAAGAAAACTTCCTCTATTAGTCTTGGATTAAATAACGATTTTAGGCGGGAATCCGCCAACTCTATACGAGCCCCAATTTCGGCACAAAATCTTACAAATTGCCTAGGTGAGACTTTAGAGTTTTGTCGAGCAATTGCATAAATTTTTGTAAAATTTCGCTCAATTGCATTGGGCCACTCACAAACAAATTTAGGTAAATTAATGCGGCTTCTAAAGGCGGTAGTAAAACTTCTTGGATAGTGATATCCATTATGTACGCGAGCTTGATTATTAAAGGAAGCTCTTTTAAGCAGATCTAATTCCTTCTCAAGGATTACAACCCTCTTAAAGTTACGTTGCTTTGCAAGATAAATTGCGATTGCCACGCCATAGAACCCTCCCCCTAAAATGACCGCATCCTGAGAAGTCTCATGCGAAAAGCTCAAGATACTTCTCTATAGTTGGCTTGGTCTTTTGCATCATGCGCGCTATTGCTTTCTTCTATATTTAACTTTTCATGTCTCGTCATATAAGCGCTACCAAACTCTTGACTGATATGAAGAGAAGGTTCTTCACCAGAAAAACTAGCCATATGTAATATGTATTCCCCTAGAACGAGTAAAACAAGGGATATTAAAAAGAACATTCCAGACTGCTGCAAGGATAAGCTAACCCAACCAGGCGCCACATCAGACCCAAGTATGCTTATAAAAACTACATAAATAGAATAAAAGGCATTTGCAAAAGCTCCAAATAAAGACAACATGGTAACAAGCCTCATTGGCGTTTTAGTCGTTGACACCAACAGTTGAATACCGCGGTCCAACCCGTCAATCAAGCCTTTTTTATCTCCAACATTAGATTTTGAGTGGTAATTTAAGCTTATGCACGAAAATCCTATGCCACTAGATAAATATCGGTAAGATTTTATAGGCTGATAATGCTTTAGTATAAAATTAATAGCACCTCTGCTCAAGAGACGAAATTGTGATGTTTCTTTTTTAATATTAATATTATTTATTTTTTTGAAAGCAAAATTAAATATAGAAAATGAAAATCTATACGACATACTTTGAGGAATTTTGTTTAAATTATTCGCAAAAACAATATCGAATCCATTAAGTGCGTTATCAATCATGGTGGGCAAAAAATTTGCTTCATCAATTAAATAATTAATTACAACAACATAATCTCCAAGTGCATTCTCAATTCCCACCCAAGCGGCAGCATCAAAATCTACTTCTCTTCTAAGGGCGTAAATCTGCATATTTGGAAAACTCTTTAATTCTACTAACCCCTTCAATACGTGAATAGTGTTATCCACAGAAGCATTGTCAACGATAATTAGTTCGTAGTCTGACACCAAATCATTTAGATCCTTAATAAATTTTTCCAAAAAATACTTCGTATCATTAGAAAAATTCTTTATTGGTAGTACTACAGATAAAAAAATGGGATATTTTTTCATAATTTATTTTTAACCATTCGTGTATGAATCATATTTGCGCCAAGAAATCCTATGAATCCAAATGCTGGGATTAAAGGCATAATGTAACGTATTTGAGCCCCAGACCAAGAGCTAGCATCCAGAAGGGTAAAGATAAAAATTCTTGAAAATATTAATACGATAAAAAATATAAACACTACACTCTGTAGAGAATTAATCTTATTAAGAACAATATAAATAATATTAATTGAAATGATAAACATAATAATAATTGATACATATTTGTAAAAATCCACTAAAAATTCCCATATTTTCACTAATCTGTATTTATTTATTTGATTCACATATCCCTCAACACCAAAATTTGTTTTTTCCTGATTTGAAAAAATATTTACTGCGCCCTCACGAAGACTGGCCAATGAAAATTTTGTGATATTTTTATTTAAATCCTCGTAATACAATGTATCTATATTTCCAGGCTGCTCGTTTTCTAGTAAAAAAGGGATTCCTCCTTTAACATCAGGCCTACTTGCCCCATATAATGCCAGCAAATTAGAAGGCTGATTTGATGAGCCCAGCCCTATTTTTGCCCCTTCGGGCGCAACTATCCACCCACGGACAATAACTTTATTTAATGAAGATCGTCTTGCAGTCATTTTGGTATATACGTTCAATTGAGCCGAGGTAGCAGTTTCATTTGGCCACAACCCATTTTTAAGGGTCGGGATTAAAACCTTGACTACCTGAACAAAGGAGGTAGGTAGCGATAAAACCCACTTTGAGTACATTGGATCCAGAAAGGATGAAAGCACAAGCTTACGCTTTAATAATTTGTTTGCCTTAAAGGCATCCTCTAGCTCATTTGATACCGCCTTATACTTTGCCGCTGTAATGCTAGGATTTTTATACCACCCAGCACCTTGAGCGGCATCTCTAAATGCCCAATAAAACCACCCACTTCCAATTTCTCCAGGGGCATTAACAAAATTAGCGGAAATATCTACCCACATTTTACCTATCGGCCCTTCAAAAAATGGCTTTAACTCGCTCATGGTTGGGCTTACTTCATAAGCTTCTTTAAGCATACTCTTTGTAATACTTACCTGTAGCGGGGTATCACCTCCATTAATGCTATTCAATAATTTTAAAGCGGATTTATAACTTGAATTGTGTAAGCTATTAATCTCAAAAGCTCCATACCTTATGTAGTTTGCCGATGAAATTAAAAATCCTATCATCATCGTAAGAAATATGGGATAAAGGATAAAATTTCTAAATATAATTTTTGTATTATTTATGTGTATTTTTGCAAAGTATGAAAAAAATATTACTAGTAAAAAAAATGGGGCAATAAAAATCCCTTCGCTTCTAACATAGTATGTTAAGGCGGTAGAGAGCGAGAAAACTAAAGAGGTTGTAAATAGAGGCCCTTCATCATCATTAATTATTTTAAATAAAGCTATTCCCGATCCAAGCATTACTGCAAACAAAGGCACTAGAAGTGTTTCTGATAATGCCCTATCGTTAACGACAAAAAAGTATGGATGAAATATTAGAAAAATATAAAGGATTTCCGCCAAAAAAATAGATCTGGTTAATATATAAAATTGTCTACTTATGTAATAAAAAGATATTACTTCAAATAAATCAATGCCCAGCCTTAACGGTATTCCTAGAAATTTATTCAGTACGATCCACATGGAATACACGGGCGTATGAATATTAACCATTGAATTATAATCCGACCTACTAAAAAAATTATAGGCATCATTAATATACCAGTAGTCATCATGTGGTGAGTTTAATGCTATAATATCTCTGTCGCCAGTTAAATAAAATCTTATTAATGTAATAATTATTAATATCGAAATATTTGCAATGCTTAATAATTTTTTATTATTTATCACAGAATTTACCATTATTATATAATCCAATAAAACCACCACCCCCAAATATCACAATCTTCATCTTGTCATTCCAGTTGTATATGTTGTGGCTATCTGGTAATTATGGTCTGGCAATCCAACCATCCTTTCCAAAGCATGTAATAGAGAGCCATCATATGGCAAAGGCTCGACTGGATAATCTTCCCAGGCAAGATTTAATTCAATAAGCCTTTTTATTGCATCTGCTCTTGCCCAAAACATGGTCCCCATAGGGAATAAAAATTCATTAGGCAACTTTTCAATACCCATTTTTTGAACCAGAGAGCTTGCATAATCTGCATTCTTTTCCCAGTTCATCACGTTTGGATCATCTGGAAAAATAATGCCAATTGCTGGTTCGGCATTTAACTTACAAAGAATGGCGTCTGCCATAGAGAAGGTGTCGCTACCCAACAAATTCACCAAGAGGAAGCGATACCACTGCTGTCCCATTTGCGCATCTTTGACATCAATACTTTTTTTGGTATGTAGATGCCCAATAAATTCGTATTGCTTTAACAGCGCCTTGCCAAACTGAGTTAAAAATGGGCCAATATCTCGACCTCGATTAGGCACAATCTGAATATCGACCACATTACTAGAGTAAACCCCCAGCATTTCTCGTGCAACTTCTAATGCCCGCTCATCCTGAACGCTGACAAATAAATCAGGGTGGATTTTATTAAACTCCAAAGCCTCGACTATTGCAGGCAATAAATCCGGATAGTAAGCATGAATATGTAATGCAACTCGCTTGTTGTCTGGCAAATTTTTAATATCAATGGGCATCCGATCAGAGATAACTGAATAATTCCAAACTCCTTGGGGGCAGCCAGATCGAATATAGTCGGCCAAGGGGTCTACTCCAGGAGTTCGAACACCATGCTGCTCCAAATAGATACCGGGGTGAAAGCCTGGAAATGGTTTTCTGCGGCCGATGCCACTAGCCCAAGATCGAACATACGATCGCACCCGATTCTCGGAAGACTCTCCAGTCTCATATGGGAAGCCTGCAAAATCGACTTGAAATAAATTAGAATCCAAAATGGTTTGAATATCCAACTTTTCCTGTTCAACTTGAATGGCAGCATCATTACCCAATTGCTCAAGCTGACCAACGTAACGCTGCATATCAAAATATTCAACACTTGCCTGCTGACACTGCCGGGCAACAAACTGATAAAGCGGTTTGGAATGAACGAGGGCTAGTATTTTTTGCGCCATCTCGGCCGTATCAATATACTGGGCAACGCAAAAATCCCGCAAACCATTTTTAATTAAAAAATCTGCAATGCCTGTGGTCTTGTCAAAACAGAGAACAGGCACTCCATGAGACATCACCTCAATCGCCACATTGGGCAAAGGGTCTAGGCGGGAAGACAATAAAAATAAATCAGCCTCTTCATAAGCAACTTCAATAGCTGGGGTTTCGCCTATAAAAACAATATGGCTTTTAAGTCCCGAGCGCTCAATTTGATCTTTGATATAGACGGAGTAGGCAACATCACCTTCAGGATCATATCCTTTGCCAATCCAAATAAAACGACACTTCTCACCCCCAGGGGATCGAATCACTCTGGTAGCGCACTCAATAAATAAATCAATCCCCTTACGAATCTGCACAAAACCAGCGCCAAGAATAAGGGTAGCCTCTGGATCTAAGTCTTTTGGTCGCATTAGACCGCGAATACGCTCACACTCGCCCTCAAAGTCAGAAGAGCTCATATCGTCAGCAGGCAATAAACATCTTCCCTGTGGAAAAATATGAGTGTGGCGCAGACCTAACTCAGGGTACTCGGAGAGGGCATTATCCCGAACTACATTCGCAGAGAATACAACCTCATTTGACCAAAAAAGAGTCCTTCTAAAGGCATCTTCTGGGCGGGTATATGAAGCAAACTCATGAATTAAAGAAACTGTAGGTATGTCATTTTTACTAAGGCACTCCAAGACAACACGAGATTCAATGCTGTTGACAATAGCAAATTTAAAATTTGATTGTTGGCAGAGGTGGTTGATTTTTCTAAAGATAAATAACCTAGGAAGAATTCGTTGATTAAAGACTTGAACGCTTACTACGCCTAATCTAACAAAATTAGCAGTCAGAGGTCCAGACCCCAATAAAATGACTGCAACATTAAACTTTTTAGTTAGTGTCTTTGCTATGTTTAGTGACAAAACTGGGGCACCAGTTCTAGAAGCTTCATGAGATATGATCAGAATGGACTCAAGGCTTTTATCAAACAAGTCGGGAGAAATTTTATTCCCTCTCAATATCTGAACTAAAGTAATGATCACCTTTTGGAAAAAATTAGACCAACCATTTTTAGCGATAAATGAGCTAACCTTATTTATAAATTGAGTCATCAGCACTTCCAGTTTAATTTCTAGAATTAAACTGGGGCTGGCTTTTCATCCACTCTACAGTTCTTGCTATTCCATCCTCCATTGAGACCATTGGACTCCAATCCAATTCCTTTTTGGCAAGCGAATTATCAAGAATGCTAATAGGCGTATCAAATGGTCGTCCAGGCAAATAATTTCTATCCACTTTGCGCCCTATTGCGTGCTCGATTTTATTTATTAATTCATTTAGCGAAACCCCGCAACCAGAAGAGACATTGAATACACTTTGCGCACCAGTATATGTAACTGCTTTTGCAAATACTTCTGCAACGTCAGAAACATAAATGTAATCCCTTATGACTCCTCCATCGCCCCATATGTCGATTGGTTTATTTTGTAGGGCTTTACTAATAAAAACCCCAACCGCACCTTGAGCCGTCTCAATACGTTGCCGCTCTCCATATGGGTTTGCAACTCTCAAGATTGTTGAGCTTATTCCATGTAAATTTTTATAAAGCAATAAATACTTCTCAATGGCAAGCTTTGTAATCCCATATGAAACCGTAGGATTCGTGGGATGATTTTCATCAATTGGCGTATACATTGGGGCTCCATAGACCGTGCCACCTGACGAAATAAACACGATTTTAGGCACTTTATTTCCTGTCATCGCTGAAAGTAATTGCAAGGTAGCTATCAAATTTGACTGAACATCAAAAATTGGATCTTCATTGGAGCTTTTTGGAAGCGTAGTGGATACCAGATGAAGAACAACATCAACCCCGCTGATAGCGTCACTAATATCGGCATAACTCATTAAATCACCAGTAATCCACTCTGCTGATTCTAATTTACTAAATTCGCGGTAAGGCGGTACGCGTGGACGCTCAAAAATACGTAGCTGATGACCATCTTTCAATAACCTATCTGCAATCGTCGACCCAATAAAACCACCACCCCCAAATATCACAATCTTCATCTTGTCATTCCAGTTGTATATGTTGTGGCTATCTGGTAATTATGGTCTGGCAATCCAACCATCCTTTCCAAAGCATGTAATAGAGAGCCATCATATGGCAAAGGCTCGACTGGATAATCTTCCCAGGCAAGATTTAATTCAATAAGCCTTTTTATTGCATCTGCTCTTGCCCAAAACATGGTCCCCATAGGGAATAAAAATTCATTAGGCAACTTTTCAATACCCATTTTTTGAACCAGAGAGCTTGCATAATCTGCATTCTTTTCCCAGTTCATCACGTTTGGATCATCTGGAAAAATAATGCCAATTGCTGGTTCGGCATTTAACTTACAAAGAATGGCGTCTGCCATAGAGAAGGTGTCGCTACCCAACAAATTCACCAAGAGGAAGCGATACCACTGCTGTCCCATTTGCGCATCTTTGACATCAATACTTTTTTTGGTATGTAGATGCCCAATAAATTCGTATTGCTTTAACAGCGCCTTGCCAAACTGAGTTAAAAATGGGCCAATATCTCGACCTCGATTAGGCACAATCTGAATATCGACCACATTACTAGAGTAAACCCCCAGCATTTCTCGTGCAACTTCTAATGCCCGCTCATCCTGAACGCTGACAAATAAATCAGGGTGGATTTTATTAAACTCCAAAGCCTCGACTATTGCAGGCAATAAATCCGGATAGTAAGCATGAATATGTAATGCAACTCGCTTGTTGTCTGGCAAATTTTTAATATCAATGGGCATCCGATCAGAGATAACTGAATAATTCCAAACTCCTTGGGGGCAGCCAGATCGAATATAGTCGGCCAAGGGGTCTACTCCAGGAGTTCGAACACCATGCTGCTCCAAATAGATACCGGGGTGAAAGCCTGGAAATGGTTTTCTGCGGCCGATGCCACTAGCCCAAGATCGAACATACGATCGCACCCGATTCTCGGAAGACTCTCCAGTCTCATATGGGAAGCCTGCAAAATCGACTTGAAATAAATTAGAATCCAAAATGGTTTGAATATCCAACTTTTCCTGTTCAACTTGAATGGCAGCATCATTACCCAATTGCTCAAGCTGACCAACGTAACGCTGCATATCAAAATATTCAACACTTGCCTGCTGACACTGCCGGGCAACAAACTGATAAAGCGGTTTGGAATGAACGAGGGCTAGTATTTTTTGCGCCATCTCGGCCGTATCAATATACTGGGCAACGCAAAAATCCCGCAAACCATTTTTAATTAAAAAATCTGCAATGCCTGTGGTCTTGTCAAAACAGAGAACAGGCACTCCATGAGACATCACCTCAATCGCCACATTGGGCAAAGGGTCTAGGCGGGAAGACAATAAAAATAAATCAGCCTCTTCATAAGCAACTTCAATAGCTGGGGTTTCGCCTATAAAAACAATATGGCTTTTAAGTCCCGAGCGCTCAATTTGATCTTTGATATAGACGGAGTAGGCAACATCACCTTCAGGATCATATCCTTTGCCAATCCAAATAAAACGACACTTCTCACCCCCAGGGGATCGAATCACTCTGGTAGCGCACTCAATAAATAAATCAATCCCCTTACGAATCTGCACAAAACCAGCGCCAAGAATAAGGGTAGCCTCTGGATCTAAGTCTTTTGGTCGCATTAGACCGCGAATACGCTCACACTCGCCCTCAAAGTCAGAAGAGCTCATATCGTCAGCAGGCAATAAACATCTTCCCTGTGGAAAAATATGAGTGTGGCGCAGACCTAACTCAGGGTACTCGGAGAGGGCATTATCCCGAACTACATTCGCAGAGAATACAACCTCATTTGACCAAAAAAGAGTCCTTCTAAAGGCATCTTCTGGGCGGGTATATGAAGCAAACTCATGAATTAAAGAAACTGTAGGTATGTCATTTTTACTAAGGCACTCCAAGACAACACGAGATTCAATGCTGTTGACAATAGCAAATTTAAAATTTGATTGTTGGCAGAGGTGGTTGATTAGTAACCTAGTTAAGGGTGGATGAACCCTGAGATTGTCAACCGTCAAAAAAGAGGAATTATTAAAAAGAAATAATTCCTCTAAAGCACCTTTACCCAATATTAAATTAACAACGTTATATTTCTTAGTCAATTCTCTTGCGATATTGAAAGATAAAACTGGGGCGCCGGTTCTTGATGCTTCATGGGATACAACGAGAATCGTTTCAAGATTAATTGAGAAATTTTGCAGCCCATTGACAATGGGTAAAGACGCAATTCTCAACTCCCGCATACCATGTCTAATATAGTGTTCGCGCGGATCAATCCCTGCTGCAGCTACATCAGGATTAAGCTCAAGATAAATCTTTTCGTCAAAGTTACCGATCTCTCCTGAATCAGAAAACTCAATATCAGGTTTTATCTCGACTTGCTTCGAAGCAACTCTTTTCCTCCAGGGTAAGATAAATTTCATTTTTTTACTACAGAATATATTGATCTTAGTCTTGAGAATATAAATCTAAATGGCTTTGTTAAAATCCAACTATTTGAATTATAA